>OHUA01000776.1_pt1 | contig 14343 bp, 8 predicted proteins | sample 1579051 | NCBI WGS metagenome assembly OHUA01 (sample SAMEA3879559, study PRJEB24766) | human gut metagenome | biome: human-associated habitat; feature: feces | place: USA | collected 1985/1987 | reverse complement strand
CTAAACTCCCCAGCAATTACACAAACTACCATCACCATGAATGGTTCCGATTTCTCTCTACCGGGAGGCCCTATGAATCGCTGGGAAAACATTCAGCTCACCCACGAAAACCGACTTGCGCCGCGTGCGTACTTTTTTTCATATGATTCTGTTGCGCAGGCGCGTACCTTCGCCCGTGAAACCAGCAGCCTGTTTCTGCCCTTAAGCGGTCAGTGGAATTTCCACTTTTTTGACCACCCGCTGCAAGTGCCAGAAGCCTTCACCTCTGAGTTAATGGCTGAATGGGGGCATATTACCGTCCCCGCCATGTGGCAAATGGAAGGTCACGGCAAACTGCAATATACCGACGAAGGTTTTCCATTCCCCATCGATGTACCGTTTGTTCCCAGCGATAACCCAACCGGTGCCTATCAACGTATTTTCACCCTCAGCGACGGCTGGCAGGGTAAACAGACGCTGATCAAATTTGACGGCGTCGAAACCTATTTTGAAGTCTACGTTAACGGTCAGTATGTGGGGTTCAGCAAGGGCAGTCGCCTGACCGCAGAGTTTGACATCAGCGCGATGGTTAAAACCGGCGACAACTTGTTGTGTGTGCGCGTGATGCAGTGGGCGGATTCCACCTACGTGGAAGACCAGGATATGTGGTGGTCGGCGGGGATCTTCCGCGATGTTTATCTGGTCGGAAAACAACTAACACATATTAACGATTTCACCGTTCGTACCGACTTTGACGAAGCCTATTGCGATGCCACGCTTTCCTGCGAAGTGGTGCTGGAAAATCTCGCCGCCTCCCCTGTCGTAACGACGCTGGAATATACCCTGTTTGATGGGGAACGCCTGGTGCACAGCAGCGCCATTGATCATTTGGCAATTGAAAAACTGACCAGCGCCAGCTTTGCTTTTACTGTCGAACAGCCCCAGCAATGGTCAGCAGAATCCCCTTATCTTTACCATCTGGTCATGACGCTGAAAGACGCCGACGGCAACGTTCTGGAAGTGGTGCCACAACGCGTTGGCTTCCGTGATATCAAAGTGCGCGACGGTCTGTTCTGGATCAATAACCGTTATGTGATGCTGCACGGCGTCAACCGCCACGACAACGATCATCGCAAAGGCCGCGCCGTTGGAATGGATCGCGTCGAGAAAGATCTCCAGTTGATGAAGCAGCACAACATCAACTCCGTGCGTACCGCTCACTACCCGAACGATCCGCGTTTTTACGAACTGTGTGATATCTACGGCCTGTTTGTGATGGCGGAAACCGACGTCGAATCGCACGGCTTTGCCAATGTCGGCGATATCAGTCGTATTACCGACGATCCGCAGTGGGAAAACGTCTACGTCGAGCGCATCGTTCGCCATATTCACGCGCAGAAAAACCATCCGTCGATCATCATCTGGTCGCTGGGCAATGAATCCGGCTATGGCTGTAACATCCGCGCGATGTACCATGCGGCGAAGGCGCTGGATGACACGCGACTGGTGCATTACGAAGAAGATCGCGATGCTGAAGTGGTTGATATTATTTCCACCATGTACACCCGCGTGCCGCTGATGAATGAGTTTGGTGAATACCCGCATCCGAAGCCGCGCATCATCTGTGAATATGCTCATGCGATGGGAAACGGACCGGGCGGGCTGACGGAGTACCAGAACGTCTTCTACAAGCACGATTGCATTCAGGGGCATTATGTCTGGGAATGGTGCGACCACGGGATCCAGGCGCAGGATGACAACGGCAATGTCTGGTATAAATTCGGCGGCGACTACGGCGACTATCCCAACAACTATAACTTCTGTCTTGATGGTTTGATCTATTCCGATCAGACGCCGGGACCGGGCCTGAAAGAGTACAAACAGGTTATCGCGCCGGTAAAAATCCACGCGCGGGATCTGACTCGCGGCGAGTTGAAAGTCGAAAATAAACTGTGGTTTACCACGCTTGATGACTACACCCTGCACGCAGAGGTGCGCGCCGAAGGTGAAACGCTCGCGACGCAGCAGATTAAACTGCGCGACGTTGCGCCGAACAGCGAAGCCCCCTTACAGATCACGCTGCCGCAGCTGGACGCCCGCGAAGCGTTCCTCAACATTACGGTGACCAAAGATTCCCGCACCCGCTACAGCGAAGCCGGGCATTCTATCGCCACTTATCAGTTCCCGCTGAAGGAAAACACCGCGCAGCCAGTGCCTTTCGCACCAAATAATGCGCGTCCGCTGACGCTGGAAGACGATCGTTTGAGCTGCACCGTTCGCGGCTACAACTTTGCGATCACCTTCTCAAAAACGAGTGGTAAACCGACATCCTGGCAAGTGAATGGCGAGTCGCTGCTGACCCGCGAGCCAAAGATCAACTTCTTCAAGCCGATGATCGACAACCACAAGCAGGAGTACGAAGGGCTGTGGCAGCCGAATCATTTGCAGATCATGCAGGAACATCTGCGCGACTTTGCCGTAGAACAGAGCGATGGTGAAGTGTTGATCATCAGCCGCACGGTTATAGCACCGCCGGTGTTTGACTTCGGGATGCGCTGCACCTACATCTGGCGCATCGCTGCCGATGGCCAGGTTAACGTGGCGCTTTCCGGCGAGCGTTACGGCGACTATCCGCACATCATTCCGTGCATCGGTTTCACCATGGGGATTAACGGCGAATACGACCAGGTGGCGTATTACGGTCGTGGACCGGGCGAAAACTACGCCGACAGCCAGCAGGCTAACATCATCGATATCTGGCGCAGCACCGTCGATGCCATGTTCGAGAACTATCCCTTCCCGCAGAACAACGGTAACCGTCAGCATGTCCGCTGGACGGCACTGACTAACCGCCACGGCAACGGTCTGCTGGTGGTTCCGCAGCGCCCAATTAACTTCAGTGCCTGGCACTACACCCAGGAAAACATCCACGCTGCCCAGCACTGTAACGAGTTGCAGCGCAGTGATGACATCACCCTGAATCTCGACCACCAGCTGCTTGGCCTCGGCTCCAACTCCTGGGGCAGCGAGGTGCTGGACTCCTGGCGCGTCTGGTTCCGTGACTTCAGCTACGGCTTTACGTTGCTGCCGGTTTCTGGCGGAGAAGCTACCGCGCAAAGCCTGGCGTCGTATGAGTTCGGCGCAGGGTTCTTTTCCACAAATTTGCACAGCGAGAATAAGCAATGAGGATCATCGATAACTTAGAACAGTTCCGCCAGATTTACGCCTCTGGTAAGAAGTGGCAACGCTGCGTTGAAGCGATTGAAAATATCGACAACATTCAGCCTGGCGTCGCCCACTCCATCGGTGACTCATTGACTTACCGCGTGGAGACAGACTCCGCGACCGATGCGCTATTTACCGGGCATCGACGCTATTTTGAAGTGCATTACTACCTGCAAGGGCAGCAAAAAATTGAATATGCGCCGAAAGAGACATTACAGGTAGTGGAATATTATCGTGATGAAACTGACCGTGAATATTTAAAAGGCTGCGGAGAAACCGTTGAGGTCCACGAAGGGCAAATCGTTATTTGCGATATCCATGAAGCGTATCGGTTTATCTGCAATAACGCGGTCAAAAAAGTGGTTCTCAAAGTCACCATCGAAGATGGTTATTTCCATAACAAATAACAACTACGGCGGCAAAAGGAGTTTGCCGCCACCGCTACCCTACTCATTTTCGGAGATGTGTTATGTCTGATACCAAACGTAATACAATCGGCAAATTCGGCTTGCTCTCGCTGACTTTTGCCGCCGTTTACAGCTTTAACAACGTTATCAATAATAATATTGAGCTTGGACTGGCCTCGGCACCGATGTTTTTCCTCGCGACGATTTTTTATTTTATTCCCTTCTGCCTGATCATCGCAGAATTTGTTTCGTTAAATAAAAACTCAGAAGCTGGTGTCTACGCGTGGGTAAAAAGTTCGCTGGGCGGGCGTTGGGCATTTATTACTGCCTATACCTACTGGTTCGTAAACCTGTTCTTTTTCACCTCGTTGTTGCCGCGCGTTATTGCTTATGCTTCGTATGCCTTCCTCGGCTACGAATATATTATGACACCGGTTGCCACCACCATTATCAGTATGGTGCTGTTCGCCTTCTCCACCTGGGTTTCTACCAACGGGGCGAAAATGTTGGGGCCAATTACCTCCGTCACTTCAACGCTGATGCTGCTGTTAACGCTCTCCTACATTTTACTGGCAGGTACGGCACTGGTTGGCGGCGTACAGCCTGCCGATCCGATCACCGTTGACGCGATGATCCCGAACTTCAACTGGGCGTTTCTCGGCGTTACCACCTGGATCTTTATGGCCGCAGGTGGCGCGGAGTCCGTCGCGGTGTACGTTAACGACGTCAAAGGCGGTTCGAAATCGTTCGTTAAAGTGATCATCCTCGCCGGGATTTTTATCGGCGTACTGTATTCCGTTTCCTCGGTGCTGATTAACGTCTTCGTCAGCAGCAAAGAGTTGAAATTTACTGGCGGATCGGTGCAGGTATTCCACGGCATGGCGGCGTATTTTGGTCTGCCGGAAGCGTTGATGAATCGCTTTGTCGGTCTGGTGTCCTTTACCGCGATGTTCGGTTCCCTGCTGATGTGGACGGCAACGCCGGTGAAAATTTTCTTCTCCGAAATCCCGGAAGGCATCTTTGGTAAGAAAACCGTCGAACTGAACGAAAACGGCGTTCCGGCGCGCGCAGCGTGGATCCAGTTCCTGATCGTCATCCCGCTGATGATTATCCCGATGCTCGGTTCCAATACTGTGCAGGATCTGATGAATACTATTATTAATATGACCGCCGCAGCGTCCATGCTTCCGCCGTTATTCATCATGCTGGCTTACCTGAATTTACGCGCCAAATTAGATCACCTGCCACGTGATTTCCGTATGGGCTCCCGCCGCACCGGTATTATCGTTGTTTCAATGCTGATTGCGATATTTGCCGTAGGGTTTGTCGCTTCGACATTCCCGACTGGCGCGAATATTCTGACCATCATTTTTTATAACGTCGGCGGTATTGTTATCTTCCTCGGCTTTGCGTGGTGGAAATACAGTAAATATATAAAGGGATTAACGGCTGAAGAGCGCCATATTGAAGCGACGCCAGCCAGCAATGTTGATTAAGCAGACTAATAAAAAATGAGCAGGCATTTTCCCTCTTCCTGGATGAGGAGAGGGAAAATAGTTTCTGCCTTTATATTTTTATAATTACAACGATAAAAGGCTGTATTTTTTCTTTAGCTCATGGATTAACACAATGAAATTAATCACTGCACCATGCAGAGCATTACTTGCTCTGCCGTTTTGCTACGCCTTTTCTGCGGCAGGAGAAGAAGCACGTCCGGCAGAACATGACGACACAAAAACACCCGTAATGACCTCGACATCTTCTCCTTCATTTCGTTTTTACGGCGAATTAGGGGTTGGTGGATATATGGATTTAGAGGGTGAGAATAAACATAAATACAGCGACGGCACCTATATTGAAGGTGGCCTGGAGATGAAGTACGGCTCCTGGTTCGGCCTGATTTACGGCGAAGGCTGGACCGTGCAGGCCGACCACGACGGTAATGCCTGGGTGCCTGACCATAGCTGGGGCGGTTTCGAGGGCGGGATTAACCGTTTCTATGGCGGTTATCGTACCAATGATGGCACCGAAATCATGCTCAGTCTGCGTCAGGATTCCTCGCTGGATGACCTGCAATGGTGGGGCGATTTCACGCCCGATCTGGGCTACGTCATTCCCAATACCCGCGACATTATGACTGCGCTGAAGGTGCAGAACTTAAGCGGCAACTTTCGTTATAGTGTCACCGCCACACCTGCCGGACATCATGACGAAAGCAAAGCCTGGCTACATTTTGGCAAGTACGATCGCTACGACGACAAATACACCTATCCGGCAATGATGAACGGTTACATCCAGTATGACCTTGCCGAAGGCATCACCTGGATGAACGGTCTGGAAATCACCGACGGCACAGGACAACTCTATCTGACGGGCCTGCTTACCCCTAACTTTGCCGCTCGCGCCTGGCACCATACCGGACGCGCCGACGGGCTGGACGTACCGGGAAGTGAAAGCGGGATGATGGTGAGCGCCATGTATGAAGCGTTAAAGGGCGTTTATCTCTCCACCGCTTACACCTACGCCAAACATCGCCCTGACCACGCTGACGATGAAACCACCTCTTTCATGCAGTTTGGTATCTGGTACGAATACGGCGGCGGACGTTTCGCAACGGCTTTTGATAGCCGCTTCTACATGAAAAATGCCTCTAACGATCCCAGCGACCAAATCTTCCTGATGCAATATTTTTACTGGTAATAAGGACTGTAATCTCATGAAAATAAAAACTATTTTAACGCCAGTAACCTGCGCTCTGCTGATAAGTTTTTCCGCCCATGCCGCTGACGCCGACAATTATAAAAACGTGATTAACCGTACTGGCGCGCCGCAGTACATGAAGGATTACGATTACGACGATCACCAGCGTTTTAATCCGTTTTTCGATCTCGGAGCCTGGCATGGTCATCTGTTGCCAGACGGCCCGAATACCATGGGCGGTTTTCCAGGCGTTGCGCTGCTGACGGAAGAATACATCAACTTTATGGCCAGCAATTTCGACCGCCTGACCGTCTGGCAGGACGGCAAGAAAGTCGACTTCACGCTGGAGGCATACAGTATTCCCGGCGCGCTGGTGCAAAAACTGACAGCAAAAGATGTACAGGTCGAAATGACTCTTCGCTTCGCCACGCCGCGCACGTCACTACTGGAAACCAAAATCACCAGCAATAAACCGCTGGATCTGGTGTGGGACGGTGAACTGCTGGAAAAACTGGAAGCGAAAGAAGGGAAACCGCTTTCCGATAAAACCATTGCTGGCGAATACCCTGACTATCAGCGCAAAATCAGCGCCACCCGTGATGGCCTGAAAGTCACCTTTGGCAAAGTGCGCGCCACCTGGGATCTGCTGACCTCCGGTGAATCAGAATATCAGGTGCATAAATCCCTGCCGGTGCAGACTGAAATCAACGGTAATCGCTTTACCAGTAAGGCGCATATCAACGGTTCGACGACGCTCTACACCACCTATTCCCATCTGCTGACCGCTCAGGAAGTTAGCAAAGAGCAAATGCAGATCCGCGATATTCTGGCGCGTCCGGCGTTTTATCTCACCGCCTCGCAGCAACGCTGGGAAGAGTATCTGAAGAAAGGGTTAACCAATCCGGATGCGACGCCGGAACAGACGCGCGTCGCGGTGAAAGCGATCGAAACACTCAACGGTAACTGGCGCTCGCCAGGCGGGGCGGTGAAGTTTAACACCGTCACACCGTCGGTGACCGGGCGCTGGTTCTCCGGCAATCAGACCTGGCCGTGGGATACCTGGAAGCAGGCGTTTGCGATGGCGCATTTCAATCCGGACATCGCCAAAGAGAATATCCGCGCGGTCTTCTCCTGGCAGATCCAGCCTGGCGATAGCGTGCGTCCGCAGGATGTGGGCTTTGTCCCCGACCTGATAGCGTGGAACCTTAGCCCCGAGCGTGGCGGCGATGGCGGCAACTGGAACGAACGTAATACCAAACCCAGCCTTGCCGCCTGGTCGGTGATGGAAGTGTACAACGTCACCCAGGATAAAGCCTGGTTGGCAGAGATGTACCCGAAACTGGTGGCCTATCACGACTGGTGGTTACGTAACCGCGATCACAACGGCAACGGCGTGCCGGAATATGGCGCGACCCGCGACAAAGCCCACAACACCGAGAGCGGCGAGATGCTGTTTACGGTAAAAAAAGGCGACAAAGAAGAGACGCGGTCTGGGCTGAACAACTACGCCCGCGTGGTGGAGAAAGGCCAGTACGACAGTCTGGAAATTCCGGCACAGGTTGCTGCGTCGTGGGAATCAGGTCGTGATGACGCCGCCGTCTTTGGGTTTATCGACAAAGAACAGCTGGATAAATATGTCGCTAATGGCGGCAAACGTAGCGACTGGACGGTGAAATTCGCCGAAAACCGCAGTCAGGACGGAACGTTGCTGGGGTACTCGCTATTGCAGGAGTCGGTGGATCAGGCCAGCTATATGTACAGCGATAACCATTATCTGGCGGAGATGGCAACCATACTCGGTAAGCCGGAAGAGGCCAAACGCTATCGCCAGTTGGCACAGCAGCTCGCGGACTACATCAACACCTGTATGTTCGACCCGACTACCCAGTTCTACTATGACGTGCGCATTGAAGATAAACCGCTGCCGAACGGCTGCGCGGGCAAACCGATTGTCGAGCGCGGTAAAGGGCCAGAAGGCTGGTCACCGCTGTTTAACGGTGCGGCAACGCAGGCCAACGCCGACGCGGTGGTGAAGGTGATGCTCGATCCTAAAGAGTTCAACACCTTTGTTCCGCTGGGAACGGCGGCGTTAACCAATCCGGCTTTTGGCGCTGATATCTACTGGCGCGGGCGCGTATGGGTGGATCAGTTCTGGTTTGGTCTGAAAGGGATGGAGCGTTACGGTTATCGCGATGATGCCCTGAAGCTGGCGGATACGTTCTTCCGGCACGCCAAAGGATTAACCGCCGATGGCCCAATTCAGGAGAATTACAACCCGCTGACTGGCGCACAGCAAGGCGCACCAAATTTCTCCTGGAGCGCCGCGCATTTGTATATGTTGTATAACGATTTTTTCCGTAAGCAGTAATTTGCAACAGCTGGCGGATGCGGCGTGAACGCCTTATCCGCCCTACATGTGCAATCCCCCAGGCAGGATAAAACGCGGCAAGCGTTGCATCCGGCGTTACCACCGGGCGTATTCTTTTTGAATCCCATCACAAACCCCGCACTCCCCTTTTCCCTTTTCTCCGGCGACGGCTAAATTAGAACTCATCCGACCACATAACAATTATTTTACATACTGGACAATTTTATGAGCTACCCGTCGCTGTTCGCCCCGCTGGATTTAGGCTTCACCACGTTAAAAAACCGCGTGTTGATGGGTTCAATGCACACGGGACTGGAGGAATACCCGGACGGCGCTGAACGGCTGGCAGCGTTTTATGCTGAACGCGCCCGTCACGGCGTGGCGTTGATTGTCAGCGGCGGTATTGCACCAGATTTAACAGGCGTTGGCATGGAAGGCGGTGCAATGCTCAATGACGCCAACCAGATCCCACACCATCGCACCATTACCGAAGCCGTACATCAGGAAGGCGGCAAAATCGCCCTGCAAATTTTGCATACCGGGCGCTACAGCTACCAACCGCATCTGGTCGCTCCCTCCGCGTTGCAGGCCCCCATCAACCGTTTCGTTCCTCACGAACTCAGCCATGAAGAGATCCTGCAACTGATCGACGATTTCGCCCGCTGCGCGCAACTGGCGCGGGAGGCAGGATACGACGGTGTAGAGGTGATGGGTTCCGAAGGGTATTTGATCAACGAATTTCTGACGCTGCGCACCAATCAACGCAGTGACCAGTGGGGCGGCGATTACCGCAACCGGATGCGATTTGCCGTAGAAGTAGTGCGTGCGGTGCGCGAACGCGTCGGCAATGACTTCATTATTATCTACCGTCTGTCGATGCTCGACCTGGTAGAAGGCGGCGGTACTTTTGCAGAAACGGTAGGGCTGGCGCAGGCCATCGAAGCGGCGGGCGCAACCATTATTAATACTGGCATTGGCTGGCATGAAGCGCGTATTCCGACCATCGCCACGCCCGTGCCGCGCGGCGCATTTAGCTGGGTCACGCGCAAACTGAAAGGCCACGTCTCGCTGCCGCTGGTGACCACCAACCGGATTAACGATCCGCAGGTTGCCGACGACATTCTCTCGCGCGGTGATGCCGATATGGTATCGATGGCGCGACCGTTTCTTGCTGATGCGGAACTGCTGTCAAAAGCGCAATCAGGGCGAGCCGATGAGATCAACACCTGTATTGGCTGCAATCAAGCCTGCCTCGATCAGATCTTCGTGGGCAAAGTCACCTCGTGCCTGGTGAATCCTCGCGCCTGCCACGAAACCAAAATGCCGATCCTTCCCGCCGTGCAGAAAAAAAATCTGGCGGTGGTCGGCGCTGGTCCGGCTGGGCTGGCGTTTGCCATTAACGCGGCGGCGCGTGGGCATCAGGTAACATTGTTTGATGCGCACAGCGAGATCGGCGGGCAGTTTAATATCGCCAAACAGATCCCCGGCAAAGAGGAGTTTTACGAAACGCAGCGCTATTACCGCCGGATGATCGAAGTGACGGGCGTGACGCTGAAACTCAATCACACCGTGACGGCGGATCAGTTACAGTCGTTCGATGAAACGATCCTCGCTAGCGGGATCGTACCGCGCATTCCGCCTATCGACGGAATCGATCATCCGAATGTGTTGAGTTATCTCGACGTACTGCGCGACAAAGCGCCTGTGGGCAAAAAGGTAGCAATCATCGGTTGTGGCGGGATTGGTTTTGATACGGCGATGTTTTTAAGTCAGCCGGGTGAGTCCACCAGCCAGAACATTGCCGAGTTCTGTAATGAGTGGGGGATCGACAGCAGCCTGCAACAGGCTGGTGGCTTAAGCCCGCAGGGAATGCAGATCCCGCGTAGCCCACGGCAGATTGTGATGCTCCAGCGCAAAGCCAGCAAACCGGGACAGGGGTTAGGCAAAACCACCGGCTGGATCCATCGCACCACCCTGCTCTCGCGGGGTGTGAAAATGATCCCAGGCGTAAGTTACCAGAAGATCGACGATGACGGGCTGCATGTAGTGATCAACGGCGAAACGCAGGTATTAGCAGTGGACAATGTGGTGATCTGCGCAGGGCAAGAGCCAAACCGCGCATTGGCGCAACCGCTGATTGATAGCGGGAAAACTGTGCATTTAATTGGCGGCTGCGATGTAGCTATGGAGCTGGACGCACGGCGGGCAATTGCCCAGGGAACACGGCTGGCGCTGGAGATTTAAATCGTGCATTGAAGTGCCGGATGCGACGCTTGCCGCGTCTTATCCGACCTGGGGGTAATGTGCTGAACGTATGCCAGATAAGGCGTTTACGCCTTATCTGGCAGGTAGCTGCCAATCTTACCGACGACGCCCCAGCTTCACTGCTTTCAGCACCACAAATTTATTATTCGTGGCGATGGTGGTGCAGTTGCCGAAAATCTTCTTCAGTTTATGGAAGTAATCCAGGTGACGGTTGGCAACGATATACAGCTCGCCGTTGATTTTCAGACAGCGGCGGGCGTGGTGGAACATCTCCCAGGCGACGTTATCGGTCAGCGCATGTTGCTGATGAAACGGCGGGTTGCAGAGCACAGCATTAAAACGGAAAGGCTCCACGCCGGAGAGCGCGTTGTTGATCATAAACTCGCAGCGATCCAACGCCTCGGGCATGTTGGTTTCTACGTTCAAACGGCTGGAAGCAACCGCCATCGGTGATTCATCAACAAACACCACTTTCGCCTGCGGGTTTTTATCGAGCAATGTCAGGCCAATAACGCCATTACCGCAACCGAGATCGACAATCTCACCTTCGAGATTCTCTGGCAGATGTTGCATAAAGAAGCGCGCGCCAATATCCAGCCCGGTGCGGGAGAAGACATTCGCATGGTTGTGGATAGTCCAGTCAGTGCCTTCCAGCTTCCAGCTAACGGTCTGCGGCGCATCGTCCAACGGCGGTTCGTTGAAGGTGCAGTTAATCAGGCGCGCCTTCTTCCATGCCAGCGTGGTGGTGGTCGGGCCGAGCACTTTTTCGAACAGTTCCAGCGTGGAAGTGTGGATGTCACGGGCTTTGGCACCGGCAATAATACGCGTATCTGGCGTGACCACTTTGCGCAGCGCACGCAGTTGCTGTTCCAGCAATGCCAGTGTTTTCGGTACTTTGATCAGCACCACTCCCGGCTGTTGCGGGTAGTCAGCGGTGCTGTCGAGAAACTTCACGCTCGACTCATCAATCCCGTTGAGGCGTAAATTCTCGCGCGTCGCCAGTTCGCTGATGTATGAGTCGCCAATGCTGTATGGCTTATGTTCCGCCAGCGCACAACTTAACGCACCAAAGGCATCATTCAGGATCAACACCGGGCCGCGGATTTCTGTGTCGTCCAACTGTTGCAGCAAATATTCATCCGCCGCTTCCCACGCCTGTAGCGGGTTAACGTCATCCGTCGCCGGAAAACGTTGTAGTGTCAGTGAACGGAAACCGTTGTCTAAGTGGCTCATCGGCCCTCCTGGATGATAAAATTTCGACGTTGCCCCTGAAAAGGGTGCGTGAGTATACCCTTTTTCTCTTTTTCGTGGGCGGTTATGAGCAATCTTACTTATCTTCAGGGTTATCCCGAGCAGCTACTTTCCCAGGTGCGAACGCTGATTAACGAACAGCGTCTGGGCGATGTGCTGGCAAAACGTTATCCGGGAACACACGACTACGCCACCGATAAAGCCCTCTGGCAATATACCCAGGATCTGAAAAATCAGTTTCTGCGCAATGCCCCGCCGATCAATAAAGTGATGTATGACAATAAGATCCACGTGCTGAAAAACGCGCTCGGATTACATACTGCCGTTTCGCGTGTGCAGGGCGGCAAGCTGAAAGCAAAAGCAGAGATCCGCGTCGCTACCGTGTTTCGCAACGCGCCGGAACCGTTTTTGCGCATGATCGTGGTGCACGAACTGGCGCACCTGAAGGAGAAAGAGCACAACAAAGCGTTCTATCAATTGTGCTGTCATATGGAGCCGCAGTACCACCAGCTTGAGTTCGACACCCGGCTGTGGCTAACGCAGTTGTCGCTTGGGCAGGACAAAATCTGAAAATGATGTCAGGCGTTATCTTTTCTTCCTTTAGCGCCTAAAATCGACCTCCCCCCTTTCGTTAAGGATAACGACCATGCTGCGCGCCTTTGCCCGCCTTCTTCTCCGTATTTGTTTTTCTCGCCGGACTCTAAAGCTTGGCTGTTTATTGTTGCTTATAGCAGGAGCAACCCTTTTTATTGCCGATCGCGTTATGGTCAACGCCAGCAAGCAGCTGACCTGGAGCGATGTCAACGCCGTTCCGGCGCGTAACGTGGGTTTATTGCTGGGGGCGAGGCCGGGTAATCGCTACTTTACCCGACGTATTGATACCGCAGCAGAGTTGTACCACGCCGGAAAAGTGAAATGGCTACTGGTAAGTGGCGATAACGGACGTAAAAATTACGATGAAGCATCAGGTATGCAGCAGGCTTTGATCGCTAAAGGCGTACCGGCAAAAGTGATCTTCTGCGACTATGCCGGATTCTCAACGCTTGATTCGGTGGTGCGTGCCAAAAAGGTGTTTGGGGAAAACCATATCACCATTATTTCGCAAGAATTTCATAACCAACGCGCCATCTGGCTGGCAAAACAGTACGGCATCGACGCTATCGGTTTTAACGCGCCAGACCTCAATATGAAGCACGGTTTTTATACTCAACTGCGGGAGAAACTCGCTCGCGTCAGCGCGGTGATTGACGCAAAAATCCTCCATCGCCAGCCGAAATATCTCGGGCCATCGGTCATGATTGGGCCGTTTAGTGAGCATGGCTGTCCGGCGAAAGAATAATGCGTATCTGCGCACGTCGAAGATGAAAAAGGCGTGCTACATTGACGACAGAATCCCTTTATGGAGTATCCACGCGTTATGATACGTTTCGCTGTGATTGGTACGAACTGGATCACTCGCCAGTTCGTCGAGGCCGCCCATGAGAGCGGTAAATACAAGTTAACCGCCGTTTATTCCCGCAGCCTTGAGCAGGCCCAGCACTTTGCCAATGATTTTTCTGTCGAGCATCTGTTTACCTCGCTGGAAGCGATGGCAGAAAGCGATGCCATTGACGCGGTGTATATTGCCAGCCCGAATGCCCTGCACTTTTCCCAGACACAACTTTTCCTTAGCCACAAAATTCATGTGATTTGCGAGAAGCCGCTGGCATCGAATCTGGCGGAAGTGGATGCCGCCATTGCCTGTGCGCGGGAAAATCAGGTGGTGCTGTTTGAGGCATTTAAAACCGCCAGTCTGCCGAACTTTCATCTGTTACGCCAGGCACTGCCGAAAGTCGGCAAACTGCGTAAAGTCTTTTTCAACTATTGCCAGTATTCCTCGCGGTATCAACGTTACCTGGATGGTGAGAATCCCAACACCTTTAATCCGGCATTCTCTAACGGTTCGATTATGGATATCGGCTTTTACTGTCTGGCGTCAGCGGTGGCGTTATTTGGTGAACCGAAAAGCGTGCAGGCAACCGCCAGTTTGTTGGCAAGCGGCGTAGATGCCCACGGCGTGGTGGTGATGGATTACGGTGATTTCAGCGTTACGTTGCAGCACTCAAAAGTGAGTGATTCTGTCCTGGCAAGCGAGATTCAGGGCGAAGC
>OHUA01000772.1_pt1 | contig 14373 bp, 11 predicted proteins | sample 1579051 | NCBI WGS metagenome assembly OHUA01 (sample SAMEA3879559, study PRJEB24766) | human gut metagenome | biome: human-associated habitat; feature: feces | place: USA | collected 1985/1987 | reverse complement strand
CCTATATCGCCAACGCCGCGGCGTATAGGGACAAGCTGGCCGCCCTTGACGCAGACTATAAGGCGGCTGTGGACGGTGCGGCCCATAAGACCGTTTTGTTCTGCGACCGTTTCCCGTTCCGCTATCTGGTGGACGATTACGGCCTGCGCTACTATGCCGCCTTTGCGGGCTGCTCCGCCGAAACCGAGGCCAGCTTTGAAACCGTTTCGTTCCTTGCAAAGAAGGTGGATGAGCTGGGACTTCCCTGCGTGCTGACCATCGAGGGCGCACAGCACAGGATCGCGGAAACCATCGTCCAGAGCACCGCCGGGAAGAACCAGAAGGTGCTGACCATGGACTCCATGCAGTCCACCACCTCCAAGGACGTGGCAAACGGCGCCACCTACCTTTCCGTTATGGAGAAAAATCTCTCCGTGCTGAAGGAAGCGTTGGGGTAAGGAGGTAGGTCTATGGCTCAGCTCACTTGTCAAAAGCTCTGCGTCGGCTACGATGGAAAGTCCGTTCTGCAAGACCTTGATTTTGAGGTCTTTGCGGGCGACTACCTCTGCATCGTGGGAGAAAACGGCTCCGGCAAGAGTACCCTCATGAAAACGATCCTCGGCTTGCAGATGCCCATCAGCGGCAGAATTTTGACGGGCGACGGGCTGAGGAAAAATGAGATCGGCTATCTGCCGCAGCAGACACCTGTGCAGAAGGATTTCCCTGCGACTGTATGGGAGGTAGCTTTGTCGGGCGCACTGACTAAGTGTGGAGCGCGTCCTTTTTATGGCAGAAAGGAAAAGCAGCTTGCACAATCTCAGCTTGAAAGACTTGGGATATGGAATATACGCAGGGAATGCTACAGGCATTTGTCAGGAGGACAGCAGCAGCGCGTCCTTCTGGCGAGAGCCTTGTGTGCAACTGAGAATCTTCTTCTGCTTGACGAACCGGTAACTGGCCTCGATCCAGTCGCAACGGCCCAGTTCTATCAGATGATACAGCAGTTAAATGAAAATGGTGTGGCAGTGATCATGATATCACATGATCTGAGGGCAATAGATTGCGCCAGACATGTACTTCATATGCATCATGGAGGCTCGTTCTGGGGTAGCAGAGATGAATATAAGAACAGCAGATATTGGGATATCATTTCAGTAGAATATGAGAAAGGCGGTGGACAAAGTGCAGCTCATTAATAAATTAACTTACTATATGCAGTATCCATTTGTCAGGTATGCGCTTATCGTTGGAGTTCTTATAGCTTTGTGTTCGTCACTTTTTGGTGCAACATTGGTTCTTAAAAGATTCTCATTTATTGGTGATGGCCTTTCTCATGTAGCATTTGGTGCAATGGCTATAGGCTCAGTCCTGAAACTGACAAATAACACGGTCATAGTCATGCCGGTGACTGTGGCTGCTGCAATTCTCATACTTATGTCAGGGCAAAATGCAAAGCTTAAAGGCGATGCAGCTATAGCTATGATGTCCGTCGGAGCTCTTGCTGTCGGTTATCTGATAATGAATTTGTTCTCCACGTCAGCGAATGTATCTGGTGATGTGTGCTCTACATTGTTTGGTTCAACCTCAATACTTACATTGACAATGGGAGAAGTGTGGCTGTGTATAGTGATGTCAATATGTGTAATAGTGTTTTTCTGTTTGTTCTATAACAGGATATTTGCGGTCACATTTGATGAGAGCTTTACAAGGGCAATCGGGAAAAATGCAGGGGCATATAATCTGGCTCTAGCTGTGATAATCGCTGTGATAATAGTGCTTGCGATGAACCTGGTGGGCTCCCTGCTCATCACGGCACTTCTGGTATTTCCTGCACTTTCGGCAATGAGAGTTATGTATAGCTTCAGGTCAGTGGTATTATATTCGGCTGTACTGTCAGTTGTGGGAACTTTGACCGGCATGCTGGTATCTATATTATTTTCAACACCGGTGGGTTCTACGATCGTTGCATGCGATATGGTTATATTTGCATTTAACAGTATAGCAGGGAAAGTGATGAGGAGATAAGAATATGTATATGAATAGAAATAGAAGAATGCATGGATGCAGACACAGATTTAAGCGATTGATTATGTCAATATTGGTGCTGAGTATGTTGCTGACTGTCACAGGCTGTGGTGGAGCATCTCAGACTGCGGGCAGTCGTTTGAACACACAAAATGCAGTGGATAAGGTGCTTAATCAGAAAACAGGCGATGGTGATGTGGAAAGCAAGTCGTCGGCGGGAGCCACAACAGAGACGACGATCACAACAGAGATGCTTTATTATTGCAGGCTGAGAGATGCAGAATATCAACTGATATCGGAAGATGATCAGTAGAATATAAACAGCATAATGTTATGTAGAATCCGGGCAGATTAAAAATGTCCGGATTTTATTTGCACAAGTGGTGAGTTAGGATCGCGCCAGCGAAAAAAGTTTGTCGAATGGTGGGTTAACTTGAGAAAATATGGCAAAATGTCGCAAGTATATTAAAAAACATTAAAAATGGCTAAAAAATAATAAAATTACCTAAAAAATAGTTTGATATATTATGAAAACTGTGCTAATTTTGAATAAAGGTAAATATTCAGCCGTGCAGGATAAGAACAGCGGATTCGACATGCTTGCATGTAAGAATCAGGTGTTCTTATCCTGTGGTGACTCGAATAGAGTCACCGCCCCATACAATGAGCAAAATAGCTGCGCAGCAGCGAAAGAGCACGGGGACCGTGCGGTTTTGCGAATGTATGGTCGGCTGAATACATTAAAATACACAGAAGGGAAGTGAGGAAGTGAAAGAGAAATACAGAGACGTACAGAAACTTACAGATAATCCGTTCCTAAACCTTTATCATATAGATGCGGTTGACACAGAAGGAAAAGACTTCAATTATTACTTTGCTTCAAGGAATAAAGAAAACAATATAAAGATGAAGACTCATGATGTAAGACCGGAGGGCATAGTCATATATGGCGTGACGACTGAGAATGAACCAAAGCTGGTGCTTATCAAACAGTACAGATATCCGCTTGATGCGTACATATATGAGCTTCCTGCGGGACTTGTGGATGGAGATGAGACTCCTGCACAGGCGGCGGTCAGAGAGATGAAGGAAGAGACTGGGCTTTCCCTTGAAGTATATGAGGGCGGGGCAGAGCTCTACAGAAGACCGTTCTATATGGGACCGGGATTTACAGATGAGATGAGCTGCGCAGTATTTGGCATGGTGACAGGAACACCCAATCTTGACAGCAAGGAGAGTACAGAGGACATTCAGGTCATACTGGCAGACCGCGCTGAGGTCAGGAGAATCTTGACAGAGGAACAGGTATCCCTCAGGGGAGCATACCTCATGACACATTTTCTATCGGATGGAGATCCGCTGGGATTCCTTAAAATTTAGAAGACGTCGGATAAAAGGAGAAGTTTAAAATGAGTTACAGAGACACATATGATTTTTGGATGACAGATGATTATTTCGATGATGACACAAAGAAAGAACTTGCAGCTATAGCTGGCGATGACGCCGAGATCGAAGACAGATTCTACCGTGATCTCGTATTTGGAACCGGTGGACTACGTGGGGTTATCGGGGCTGGAACAAACAGAATGAATTTCTACACTGTTCGTAAGGCAACACAGGGACTTGCAAACTTTATAGTAAAGCAGAATGCCCAGGAGAAGGGTGTAGCAATAGCGTATGATTCAAGAAAGTATTCACCGGAGTTTGCCGCTGAGGCTGCTCTCTGCCTATGTGCAAATGGAATCAAGGCTTATCTTTTTGAGTCGCTCAGACCTACACCGGAGCTTTCGTATGCAGTCAGAAAACTTGGATGCACAGCCGGCATCGTTATAACAGCAAGTCACAACCCACCTGAGTACAATGGTTATAAGGTGTACTGGGAGGATGGCGCACAGATCACGGCGCCAAAAGACAGAGAGATAATTGCAGAAGTCAAGGCTGTGACAGATTTCCACGCAGTAAAGACTATGGATAGGCAAGAAGCCTTAGATAAGGGACTTCTTACCATCATAGGTGCAGAGATAGATGACGCATATATGGAGGAACTCAAGAAGCAGATCATCCATCCGGAGATCATCAAGGAACAGTCGGAGAATATCAAAATCGTGTACACACCGTTCCACGGAACAGGTCTTGTGCCTGTAAAGAGAGTTCTGTCCGAGCTTGGTTTCAAGAACGTATACATTGTTCCTGAGCAGGAGCTTCCAGATCCTGAGTTCACAACACTTGAGTATCCAAATCCGGAGGATCCAAAGGCATTTGAGCTTGCACTTAAGCTGGCAAAGGAGAAAAATGCGGACATCGTTCTTGCGACAGACCCGGATGCCGACCGTCTTGGAATATACGCGCTCGATACAAAGACTGGCAGATACATGCCATTTACAGGAAATATGTCAGGACTTATAATCGCCGAGTATCAGTTCAGAGAGAGAGCAAAATGCGGTCTTATGCCGAAGAATCCGGCGATGGTCAAGACTATTGTAACCACAAATATGGCTGACCCTTTGGCGGCAGATTACAATGTAAATCTCATCGAGGTTCTCACAGGCTTTAAGTTCATCGGTGAACAGATAAAATTCTTCGAGCAGAATAACTCATACAATTTTGTGATGGGTATGGAGGAGAGCTACGGATGCCTGGTTGGAACATATGCCAGAGACAAGGATGCTCCGGTTGCGGTTATGTGTCTCTGCGAGGCTGCTGCATACTGCAAGAGCCAGGGAATCACTCTGTGGGATCACATGCTCGATCTCTATAAGAAGTACGGATACTACAAGGAAGGTCTCTACACAATAACACTCAAGGGTGTTACGGGAGCAGAGAAGATAAGAAGGATCATGTCTTCACTTAGATCAGAGTCCATCACTCAGATAGATACACTCAAGGTTCTCAAGGTTCGTGATTACGAGAAGAATACTATCACAGATCTTGCCACAGGAGTAGTAACAGAGTCAGGACTTCCACAGTCCAACGTTCTCTACTATGACCTTGAGGATGGCGCGTGGGCATGCGTACGGCCATCAGGAACTGAGCCAAAGATCAAACTTTACTATGGAATCAAGGGAACAAGCCTTGAGGATGCCGATGCAAAGCTTGAGTCTCTTCAGGCTGCACTTGTTGAGAAGCTCAATAAGCTTGCAGAATAATTGGCGGAGCAATTTGCGAAGTAATTTGCTGGGTAATTGATAACGATAAAATTATCGCAGAGAGCGGCGTTTTTCTGGAAAAAGATACAAAATTCTCCTCGGACAGCACAAAAAGGCTGTCTGGGGAGAATTTTTTGCGTTGCGCAATAAAGTGATATAAAACGCAAGATTAAATATTGAAATTAAAAACGCATTAATCTAATATTTAATTAAGTAAAATTAGCTAAAAAAGAACTAAACAAAATATGCGAAAACAAGCTGGTCAGACAGTGCTTTGCGACAAAAACGGCATATGACAAGCATAAAACAAGCATAAGACAAGAGAGTGTGCGTTGAATATACATCGGTATAACAGGGATTAGTAGTTTGGAAAAAAGGGGGATCTAAGTATGGATGCAGAACAGAAATATGAGATGTGGCTTGGCAGTGACCAGGTTGACGAGTACACAAAGAAAGAGCTTATCAGTATCAGAGATAATGCAGAAGAGATTGAGGACAGATTCTATACAAATCTGGAATTTGGAACAGGCGGACTTCGAGGCGTGATGGGAGCGGGAACAAACCGCATGAACATATATACAGTCCGCATGGCGACACAGGGAATAGCAAATTATCTGGCAAAGCTCGGAATATCAGAGCCATCGGCAGCTATAGCATTTGACAACAGAAACAATGCTTCGCAGTATGCGCTTGAAACTGCTCTCTGCCTGTGTGCAAATGGTGTGAAGGTGTATCTGTTTGATGCACTCCGCCCGACACCGGAGCTTTCATTTGCGGTCAGATATCTGCACTGCAATATCGGAGTGAATATAACAGCAAGCCACAATCCGAAGGAGTACAACGGATACAAGGTTTACTGGGATGACGGGGCCCAGATCGTATCTCCACAGGATAAGGAGATCATTGCAGAGGTCAACAATATAGAAGATTTCTCCATGGTTAAGACTATGGACAAGGACGCTGCAATAGATGCAGGACTGTTGAATGTGATCGGTCAGGAGATCGATGACGCATATATAGGAGAGCTTCACAAGCTTGTCATGAATCCGGAGGAGATTCAGAAGGCGGGAGATCTGAAGATCGTATATTCTCCGCTTCACGGAACAGGCCTTAAGCCTGTTACAAGAGTTCTCAGCGAGCTTGGTTTCAAGGATGTACATGTCGTTGAGGAGCAGGCTGTTCAGGATGGTAATTTCCCAACTGTAAAGTCCCCAAATCCTGAGGGCGCAGAGGCGTATGCCCTGAGTCTTGAGCTGGCGAAGAAGGTCGGCGGCGAGCTTATACTCGTCACAGATCCTGATGCGGATAGGCTTGGAATGTATGGATACGATAGCAAGAATAATGAATATAAAGAATTTACGGGCAATATGTTCGGTGCGATCCTTTGTGATTACGTGCTGATGCAGAGATCCCGGAGCGGAAGACTGCCTGAGAATCCGGCGATTGTAACTACGGTTGTTATCACCAATATGGTCAAGGAGATATGTAAGAAGTACGACACCTTCTGTGACTGCAACAACCTGATCGGATTTAAGAATATAGCATCGAGAATGAGAGCTTACGAGCAGACAGGTGAACACAATTATGTGTTCGGGCTTGAGGATACATTTGGCTGTCTGCCTGGCACATATGCAAGGGACAAGGACTCGGTTGGAACGCTGATGCTTCTCTGTGAGGCTGCGGCATACTACAAGAACCGTGGAATGACTCTGTGGGACAGAATGGTTGAGCTATGGCAGGAATATGGATTCTACAAGGAGAAGGTTCAGACTATGAAGTTTGACGGACGTGAGGGCGCTGCAAAGATACAGTCTATGATTCAGACTTTGAGAGATAATCCGGTCCGGAAGGTCGGCGCTTACAGTGTGGAGAAGATCTACGACTACAAGCTTGGAACAGAGACAGACGCCGCAACAGGCAAATCCGAAGCGGCAGTTCTTCCAAAGTCCAACATGATATATTACCAGCTTGCGGATGGCGCGTGGTTCCTTGTGAGACCTTCAGGCACAGAACCGAAGATCAAGTTCTACCTCGGGGTAAAGGGAAGCTCTCAGGAGGATGCGGCAGAGCAGCTTGACGAGCTTGCAGCAAATGTGAAGGCGATGTTCTCGTAAAACGGTATGATTGGTAAGAAACGAAATGGCTGGCAAATAAATGTCAGCAGAAAATAGGTTCGAAGATCGCGGTCGCGACTAAAAATAATTACAAGGTGGAGGTAAAAAAGATGGGTTACATGGACGAATACAAGTTCTGGCTTGAGTCAGACTGCTTTGATGAGAAGACCAAGGAAGAACTTAGAAGTATCGCAGATGATGACAAAGAGATTCAGGACAGATTCTACAAGAATCTGAAATTTGGAACCGGCGGAATGCGCGGAATCATGGGTGCTGGAACCAACAGAATGAATATATATACAGTTACAAAGGCTACACAGGGCCTTGCAGAATACATACTTGAGGTCGGCGCAGATGCTGCTAAGAGAGGCGTAGTAATTGCACATGACTGCCGAAATATGTCAGCAGAGTTCACGGAGGCATCAGCTCTGTGTCTTAACGCAAATGGTATAAAGACTTATGTGTTTGATGCACTCCGCCCTACACCGGAGCTGTCATTTGCAGTAAGGGAGCTTGGATGTATAGCCGGAATCGTGGTGACAGCGAGCCACAATCCACCTGAGTACAATGGCTACAAGGTGTACTGGGAGGATGGCAGCCAGATTGTATCTCCACAGGATCAGGATATCCTGAAGCATGTGGCGGATGTTGAGAGATACGAGGATGTCAAGACCATGGACAAGGACAAGGCGGTTGCAGACGGTCTGTTCTGTATGGTTCCTGCAAGTGTTGATGAGAACTATTATCAGGCGCTCATAAAGCAGACCATCCACGGCGACATCATTCCGAAGGTTGCAGACGATATCAAGATAGTATACACACCGCTTCATGGAACAGGAAATGTACCTGTAAGGGAAGTGCTCAAGAGACTTGGTTTCAAGCACGTATATGTTGTAGAGGAGCAGACTGTTCCTGACGGAGACTTCAGTACAGTCAAGTCACCAAATCCGGAGGAACCATCAGCATTTGCCATGGGAATAGAACTGGCAAAGAAGGTTGATGCGGACGTTATCATGGCCACAGATCCTGATGCAGACAGACTTGGAATATACGTCAAGGACAGCACGGGAATCTGGAAGGACACGGAATTTGCAGATGATCCTGCATATCCATATGTCCGATTCAATGCCAATATGACAGGTGCCCTGATAGCAGAATATGTATGCCGCGAGCAGAAGGCAGTCGGCAAGCTGCCAGCAAACGGAGCTATCTGTAACACGGTTGTCAGCACCAATCTTACAAAGGCGATAGCAGAGAATTATAATCTGAAATATATAGAGACACTCACCGGATTCAAGTACATAGGTGAGCAGATACTTCTCTTTGAGAAGAACAACACATACAAGTTCATCTTCGGAATGGAGGAGAGTTTTGGATGTTTGGTAGGAGACTACACTCGTGACAAGGACGCCTGCGCAGCCGTTGTCATTTTATGTGAAATAGCAGCATTTTATAAGCTGCAGGGAGAAACCATCTGTAATGCCATGGAAGAGGTTTACCGCAAATATGGCTATTACTTTGAAGGTGCGTTTGGGATAACTCTAAAGGGTGTAGATGGTGCAGCACAGATTAAGGAGATGATGGAGAACTTCAGAAACCATCCACTTACGACCTTTGCAGGTATCAAAGTTACCGGCATGAGAGACTATGTGAGCGGAATCCGCAAGCCGCTTGATGGTGAGGAGGAGAATATGGGCCTTCCAAAGTCGAACGTGCTGTACTATGAGCTGGAAAATAATGCGTGGTTCGCGGTTAGGCCTTCTGGAAATGAACCAAAGATCAAATTCTACTTTGGCGTGAATGAAAACAGCCTAAAAAATGCAATGTCAAAGATAGATGAGATGAAAGCATGTGTGCAGGAGCTTGTTAAATAAATAGTCACAAAATATGGCAGAATTTACTGCCGAAAAATAAAAACATTCCTTCCATATACTACAAAATTTAACATACAAATGCACTTTCCAGCCAATGCGCTGAACAAGAGGGATCTCGGCTTTGAGGCTGAGGTCCCTTTTGTAAAAGTAAAATATAGTTAAAAATGCTAAAAATCTGTTCAAAAATTAACTAAAAAATGCTACAATGTATAAAGTAACTGCGGTGTGCGGTAAACGCGGATAGGAGTAGTATAGGAGATCATATGCCAGAAATAGAAAAAGAAAAAGAAATAGAAAAAGAAATAGAAAAGAAAAATGTAAAAAGTATCGCTGGACATATCATAGATGAGAAAACCGATGAAAAAGAGAAGCGAGAGCCGGAGAGCGTTTTGGATGTGGATGAGCATATGTCTGAGAAGCAGAAGCTCAGTCTTATGAACAAACAGCAGAAAAGGGAATACATACTGGAGTATTATGCCCCGAAGGCTCTATTTGCACTTGTTGTTGTTGGCATCGTTGTATTCCTTGTCGTAAAACATTTTACGGCGGAATCTGCTGCGCTCAATATCCTTGCGGTCAACACTACACAACAGGGATCCGCGGCGAATGACAAGGAGTATTATGAGGAATTCCTCCGTGAAAACGGTCTTGATGCGGAGAAGGAATATGTCAGTATAAGTACAGGAATCGGCGTGTCAACTGATCCGAATGATGCCATGAGCCAGGATAGTCTACAGCTTATGCAGAACAAATTCATGGCGAATGCGGTGGACGTGTTCTTTGCCGACACAGACCTTGTCATGAGTTTTGGAGAGTTCGGATATATGCAGGATCTTGATAAGGTGCTGACTGATGAACTGAAAGAAAAGTATAAAGATTCGTTTGTGTATGCAACGGTTATTGAAACGGGTGAGAAGATACCTGTCGGAATAAAGATCGGTGATAATTCTTGGGTGAAGGATACCGGTTGGTATGAAATGGATGCTGCAGTGGGATTTGGTGAGAATGCCAAGAATATGGATCTTGCACTTGAATTTCTTGAATACATAAGCAGAGAGTGATACCCATAAATAAAACGAGGAGACTATAGATACATATGAGCATAAGATATGATGAGGCAAACAGAATATTTGAACTTGATACGAGAAACACGAGTTACCGGATCGGAATCGCCGATGAAGAGGGGTTTGTCGGACATATATATTATGGACAGAAGATTCGTCCGCAGAAATGTGATCAGTTTTTGAGAACGTGTGAGGCTCCTTTTGTTCCGTCCAAGAATAACAGGGAGAGATGTTCATTTATGGACACATTTCCGACAGAGTATTCCGGAAATGGAATAGGAGACTACAGGGAGAGTTGTATTGCAGTAAAGACCGCAAATGGCAGCAGAACCGTTGATCTGAAATTTGTGGATTACGATATTGTAAATGGAAAGCCGGGGATTAGTGGCCTTCCGGCATCATTTGCGGGAGAAGAGGAGGTTCAGACTCTCGTTGTCCATATGATGGATGGGGGATGTGGCATTGATGTTGACCTGATATATTCTGTGTTTGAGGATGAGGATGTTATAACCAGAAGTGTGAGCGTGAAAAATGCAGGTGATAAGGATATCAGGCTCACAAAGGTATATTCTGCATGTATAGACATGGATGACGAGGATTTTGAGATGCTCACTCTTCATGGCTCATGGGCCAGGGAGAGACAGATCGAGAGACGCCCGATAGCTTATGGCAAGCAGAGTGTAAGCTCTCTCCGCGGTGAGTCATCCCACCAGGACCATCCGTTTATGGCATGGATGACAAAGGGTACAGATCAGACTACGGGTGATGTATATGGAATGCATTTTGTGTACTCGGGTAACTTCATCGCACAGATAGAGAAATCACAGTTTGATTCCATACGCGCAGTCATGGGCATACATTCAGAGGGATTTGAGTGGTGGCTCACGCCTGGAGAGACGTTTACAGCGCCTGAGGTTGTGCTTACATACAGCCATGATGGACTTGGACAGATGACTAGAAATCTTCATGATTTTTACAGATGCCACATGATAAGGAGCAGATATCTTCACAAGAAGAGACCTGTCCTCATCAACAACTGGGAGGCTACATATTTTGACTTTGATACCGATAAGCTCCTTGCGATAGCAAAGAGTGCGGCAGAACATGGAATAGAGATGCTGGTCATGGATGATGGCTGGTTTGGACATAGAAATGATGACGCCACAAGTCTTGGAGACTGGTTTGTAAATGAAAACAAGATCAAGGGCGGTTTGAAACATCTTGTTGATGAGGTGAATAAGCTGGGGCTGAAATTTGGAATATGGATGGAGCCTGAAATGATTTCTCCTGATTCTGAACTTTACAGAAAGCATCCTGACTGGGCGTTTGCGGTTCCGGAGAGAACGGCTACATTATCGCGAAATCAGTACGTGCTTGATCTCTCGAGAAAAGAAGTTAGAGACTACGTGTATGAATGTGTGCATAACGTGATATCATCCGCAAATATTGAGTATGTTAAGTGGGATATGAACAGACAGCTCACGGATATCGGTAGCGTAGAATTCACCGGAGACAGGCAGGGAGAATTGGCTCACAGGTATGTGCTTGGAGTATATGAGCTGCAAGAGCGCCTTGTTAACGATTTTCCAGATCTTCTGCTCGAGAACTGCTCGGGCGGTGGTGCAAGATTTGACCCTGGCATGCTTTACTACAGTCCGCAGATATGGTGCTCCGATGACACGGATGCCATAGAGAGACTTTCTATACAGGAGGGAACGGAACTGATATATCCGCTTTCGACCATGGGCGCCCATGTGTCGGATTGCCCTAATCACACAGTTGGAAGGAGTACACCTTTTATGACCAGGGCACATGTGGCTCTGGCGGGAACATTTGGCTATGAGCTCGATATCACAAAAATAAGTGAAGAAGAACGTGCGATGATCCCTGAGCAGGTGTCTATGTATCATAAATATAATGATCTTGTAAGGGAGGGTGATTATTATAGGGTTGCATCGTACAGGGAAAATGGACTGTATGATTGCTGGATGGTTGTTGCAAAGGATAAGAGTGAGGCATTGGTGACTTACGTTCAGGTGCTTGGAAGACCTAATATGCACAGCAGAAAGATAAAACTTTTAGGGCTTTACGCGGCTGCAGATTACAGACTTGATGGCACGGACGAAGTGTATGGGGGAGATCTTCTGATGAATGCCGGGATGCTTGTGGAAGATATGCGTGGGGATTATATGAGCAGACTTTATCACTTTGTGCTTGACAATAGTTTAACTTAAAAATAAAATAAAATTAAGTTGTTTAACCACGTAAAAATAAAGTGAGAAGGACTAGTTATGGCAAAATCAGTAAAATTAGGAGACATAGCTGCCATTGTTGGCGTGAGTACCGTGACGGTTTCAAAGGCACTTTCAGATCAGAAGGGTGTCAGCGAGGAGCTCAGAGCACAGATCAAACAGTTGGCAGATGAGATGGGATATCAGTCACCATCTGAGATCAGAAAGAAGACGGCAAAGAAAAAGTATAATATTGGTGTTCTCATTCAAGAGATATACCTTGGAAAGTATCCGTCGTTCTATTGGCAGTTATATCAGGTGCTTAACAAAAAGGCGGTGGTAAGAGGCTGCTTTACTATGCTGGAGTTTGTTACTAGAGATAGTGTATTGAACGCTGATATGCCTATGCTCTTGGAGGATGACAAGGTTGATGGAATAGTTGTTGTAGGTTCCATGGGTAAGGAATACCTGGAAAAGCTGGAGAAGACAGCCAAGGTTCCTATAGAATATGTGGATTACTATGACAATTCGAGACCGATAGACACGGTTATAGCAAACAGTTTCTATGGAAGCTATATGCTGACTAATTATCTGCATGATATGGGACATAGAGATATTGCATATGTTGGCACGATAGGTTCAACGCACAGTATAACTGACAGATATCTGGGTTATGTAAAATCATTGCTGGAGCATGGTATTCCGCTCAGAGAAGACTGGGTTATTCCGGACAGAGATGTGAAGACGGGGCAGTTTGACGAGGAGAACTGCTTCAAGCTTCCGGGGAATATGCCTACAGCGTTTGTGTGCAATTGTGATCTTGCGGCAGCTACGCTCATAAAGATACTCAATGCTGCGGGCTACAGAGTTCCTGAGGATGTGTCCGTTGTGGGGTTTGATAATTACTTGTATCCTGGAACCTGCGATATAGGCGTGACCACATACGAGATCAATATGCAGGAGATGGCAGAGAGAACCCTGCATAAGATTATAAAAAAGATATCCAACGAAAAATATACTGATGGCATATTTGTCGTGGATGGACGAATCGTGATAAAGGATAGCGTTGCCAGAATAGAGCGATAATGGAACGATAATAAAACTACATATCAATTGTAATGCAAATCGGAAATAGACACCGGTGCAGCCTGCTTGAAAGACAGCGGAGTTGTACCGGTGTCTTTTTTGAACAGATTTATAAAATGGTTTGTGTTCTCGATTCCAACCTGGGATCCGACCTCGTGGACGGACAGATCTGTTGTGAGAAGGAGCCTTTTGGCAGCATCGATCCTGCGACTGTTGAGATAGCGCATAGGTGATTCACCGAAGTGAAATGAAAATTCTCTGCATATCCTGTATCTGCTGATTTTGTAAGTTGCTTCGAGGTCATCAAGCGACAGCGGTTCGGCGTAGTTTTTATCCATCTGATTCTTTACCGATAAAAGGTAAGAAGGCACACAATCCATCTTCTTGGATGAGTTTTCAATAAATACACATAATTCGGTCAGGATATCATTGAACCATTTGGAAATTCTGAAAATATCGGTGGCAGACAACTCCCCTTGGAGTCTGCTTATCAGTGAAAGATGACTCCAGAGTACAGAGGCTCCGGCAGAGTCCTTTTTATAATATATGGATTCGGGGAGAAACTTGTGATACAGGCGAAGCGGAGCTCCGAGGATGAATGCCTCGTAGAAACGACACTTGCCGTTCGTGGCGTATGTTATTTCTGATCCTGCCTCAAAAAGTGCGGCTGTATTCTTGGAATATGATGATTTGCTGCTGCTTGATGTTACTGTAAGAGTTCCTTCATATATATAGAAGAAATGGTAACACGGGATGAAAGAGAAGGTATAACTGCATGAATAAGCAAAAGAATTATCGCCGCTGGCAAGAAGATGAATCAGGCCATCGTTAATCATTGATTCTTCATATGTAAA
>OHUA01000761.1_pt1 | contig 14492 bp, 9 predicted proteins | sample 1579051 | NCBI WGS metagenome assembly OHUA01 (sample SAMEA3879559, study PRJEB24766) | human gut metagenome | biome: human-associated habitat; feature: feces | place: USA | collected 1985/1987 | reverse complement strand
CTGCCGACTTTATAGCACAGTTCACCTGTATGGACAACTTCAAATTTGAAGAAGAGCTGACCAAAGTCATCGGAGTAAATATAAGTCTGCAATACGGGTCTTTCTTTGGTGACTCACTGAATGCCATGCGCTTACAGGTTGACACATTGGACAAGGTTATTCCTGAAAAAGAACTAAGTACTTTCTATACCAGTGTGGATCCTAAAGATTATTACAACGAAAAAGGAAAGCCTATCGCTGTAAAAGCCTATTCGGCAGTAGGTCCGTCTACAAGCAAAGATGAAACTACAACCACAAGCAGCGGTGTCAAGCAAAGAACAATTATACAGACTATCAAATTGCCCAATTCATTAGGCGATCACATCTTCAACAAATACAAGGAGAACAAAGAGTATTTCAAGACTCCTGAAAGTTTTATCAAGAATGTATTAAAGGGAGTTTACATTCGCTGTACTCATGGCGACGGAACCATTTTATACATTGACGGTTTAAGCCTGAATCTTAATTTTGAAGCCCTGATAGAAAGTTCTTCCGGCAAGCGGGATTCGTTGGTTTACAAATCCTATTTCTTTGGAGCAACCAAGGAAGTGATACAAGCCAACCACTTCAGTAACGGTAGCAGATTGGAAGAGTTAGCCCAAGATCCGGACCATACTTACCTCAAAAGTCCGGCAGGTATTTTTACAGAAGCGACTTTCCCCATTGCAGAGATTTACAATGAACATAAAAGAGATACGCTAAATGGTGTAAATGTATCGTTCACACGCTACAACGAGAAAGAGTCCAAATACAAAATGGGCATCCCCCAATATGTATTGATGGTCAGAAAGAAAGATATGTTCTCGTTCTTTGAAGAAAACAAGATTATCGATAACAAGACTTCTTTCTTAAGTTCATATAGCAGCAGTAACAATACATACACCTTTACCAACATCGCTCCCTTAATCACTTACTGCATTGAGGAACGGAAAAAAGGCATAACAGCAGCAGGTGGAGATCCTGAAAAGGAAGAAGACGGAAAAAAATGGGACGCTGAAAATCCGGACTGGAACAGAGTTGTCATCATACCTGTCAAAGCAGTATCCAATTCAAACAATGAAATAGTTGAAATATCCAACAGCTTAGGTATGGAAAGCGCTATGTTAAAAGGTGGAACGAATCCTGAGAATAAGCTGAAAATGCAAATCTTCTACACTACATTTTAAGACTTTTTTTATTTAACCCAATAAAGAACAGGCGGAAACTACAGCAATATAGTTTCCGCCTGTTTAATTTACTCCACCGTAATCATACCACACCGGATGATAAATGGAAATTCATGGAACGCAAATATCCCATCAACACTTCACACCATGATTGAGAATGACCATAAAAACAGACTATATAAAATAAGCCGGCAAAATCCTTTTCACGGATTCTGCCGGCTTATTTATGTTTATGGGAATCCTCTATCCCCTAGAAAGGCAAATCATCCTTCTCGTCTGTCGCGGCAAAATCTACCGGTGCAGCGGGAGCAGCATTCATGGGAGGAAACGGAGCATCCGGTGCAACAGGTCCCTGGGCACCCACACGCTCTACTTTCCACGCACGGATACTGTTGAACCAACGACCATTCCACTCGCGGGCATCCACATCAAAAAACACATTCAACTCTTCACCTGCCTGAATATTAAATTGCGCTATCTTATCTGCTCCAAATACGTCAAAACACATTTTTTTAGGATATTGATCATGCGTTTCAATTACGTATTCTTGTACTTTCCATTCATTTCCTGTCTTTGAAACTCCTCCTCTCGGTTCGAGGACTGCTATTACTTTTCCTGCTAATTCCATATTACGTTATTTAAATTCGCCACGAAAGTACACTTTTCCTTGCGAGTAAACTAATTTTTTCGCCATTTTTTGCGCTTGAACCATAATCTTTTCGTAACTTTGGCAGTTAAATGAATATAGAGATATAGAATATAAATATAATAATATAAAACTATGAAGTTCATCGTTTCAAGTACTGGATTATTCAGTCATTTACAAGCTATTAGCCGAGTAATCAACTCTAAAAATTCGTTACCTATTCTTGATTGTTTCTTAATGGAACTGACTGACGGAACGTTGTCGCTCACTGCTTCTGACAGCGAAACGACCCTGTCCACTTCTTTGGAAGTAAATGAAAGTGACGGTGACGGACGCTTTGCCGTTTCTTCAAAAACCATACTCGAAGCCCTGAAAGAAATACCCGAACAACCACTGACTTTCCTGGTAAATACAGAGAATCTGGAAATCACCGTACAATATCAGAATGGTAAATACAGCCTGATGGGACAAAATGCCGACGAATATCCGCAGGCTCCTGCATTAGGCGCAAATGCGGTACACGTAACAATGGGCGCTCCGGTGATGCTGGCGGGTATCAACCGTTCCTTGTTCGCTACTGCCGATGACGAGTTACGTCCGGTAATGAATGGTATTTATTTTGATATCACTACCGAAGACATCACTTTCGTAGCCTCAGACGGGCACAAATTAGTACGCAATAAAACATTTGTGGCACACGGCGATGAAAAAGCCGCTTTCATTCTGCCCAAGAAACCGGCAACCCTGCTGAAGAACCTGTTGCCGAAAGAACAAGGAGATGTGCAAATTGATTTTGACGACCGTAACGCTACGTTTACATTAGAAAACTACAGCATGATATGCCGTCTTATCGAAGGACGCTATCCCAATTATAATTCAGTAATTCCGCAGGATAATCCGCACAAGGCCACCATTGACCGCATGATGCTGATCAGTGCGCTCCGCCGTGTATCTGTATTCTCATCACAAGCAAGCAGTTTGATAAAACTCCGCCTCAGTGAAAATCAGATCCAGATCTCCGCACAAGACATAGACTTCTCCACCTCAGCAGAAGAAACACTGACTTGCCAATATACAGGAAGCCCCATGAGCATCGGCTTTAAATCAACATTCCTGATCGATATTTTAAACAATATCTCGGCACAGGAAATACTTTTCGAACTGGCTGATCCTTCACGTGCGGGTGTTATTGTTCCTGTAGAACAGGAAGAAAAAGAAGACCTGCTGATGCTGCTGATGCCTATGATGCTGAACGACTAAAAACGACACGCCACCATGTGGCGGAAAAACAATATATAATACAAGCTGAAAATGAAATTGAACTTGAAGAATCCTATTGTTTTTTTCGATTTGGAAACAACGGGAACAAATATAAACACAGACAGAATAGTGGAAATATGCTATCTGAAGGTGTACCCAAACGGCAACGAAGAAACGAAGACCATGCGTATCAATCCGGAAATGCATATTCCCGAACAATCTTCTGCCATCCACGGTATTTATGACGCAGATGTGGCGGACTGCCCTACTTTCAAGGAAGTGGCAAAAGAGATAGCCCGGGACATTGAGGGATGTGACCTTGCCGGTTTCAATTCCAATCGTTTCGACATTCCGGTTCTGGCCGAGGAGTTCCTGCGCGCAGGAGTAGACATTGACATGATGAAACGAAAATTCATTGACGTGCAGGTGATTTATCACAAACTGGAACAGCGCACCCTGTCTGCCGCCTATAAATTCTATTGCGGAAAGAATCTGGAAGATGCCCATACAGCCGAAGCCGACACACGTGCCACATACGAAGTACTGAAATCCCAATTGGACCGCTATCCGGAAGAATTGCAAAACGATATGGCATTTCTAGCCGAATATTCAAGTTTCAACAAGAACGTAGATTTCGCCGGACGCATTGTTTATGATGACAAAGGCGTGGAAGTCTTTAATTTTGGGAAATACAAAGGAATGTCGGTCAGCGAAGTATTACAAAAAGATCCGGGCTACTACAGCTGGATACTGAACGGTGACTTTACGCTGAACACGAAAAACGTACTGACAAAAATCAGACTACGTGAATCGGGAATGATGAAATGAGTATGAAAGGAAAAAAAATCGTACTAGGTATAACCGGAAGTATAGCCGCCTATAAAGCGGCTATACTCATTCGCGGACTTATTAAGAAGGGAGCGGAAGTACAAGTCGTGATTACCCCCGCAGGCAAAGAATTCATCACACCTATCACTTTGTCTGCATTAACAAGCAAACCTGTTATCAGCGAGTTTTTTGCCCAGCGTGACGGGACATGGAACAGCCACGTTGATTTGGGACTATGGGCGGATGCCATGATTATCGCTCCGGCTACCGCATCCACTATTGGTAAAATGGCCAACGGAATAGCGGACAATATGCTGATCACGACTTATCTGTCAATGAAAGCTCCCGTATTCGTAGCTCCGGCAATGGATCTGGATATGTTCGCACACCCTTCCACCCGGAAGAATCTGGACACGCTCCGTTCTTACGGAAATCATATTATAGAACCGGCAGAAGGGGAACTGGCAAGCCATCTGGTAGGAAAAGGCAGAATGGAAGAACCGGAAAAAATAGTGGAAATTCTGGAAGCTTTCTTTGCCAAACAACAAGACATGGCCGGAAAGAAAGTAGTCATTACCGCCGGTCCAACCTACGAGAAAATAGATCCGGTACGCTTTATCGGCAATTATTCTTCAGGAAAAATGGGATTCGCACTTGCCGAGGAATGCGCTTCACGTGGAGCGGAAGTATCGCTAATCAGCGGACCGGTAACGATTCAGGCCCATCACCCTAACATCCGCCGCATAGATGTGGAAAGTGCCGGAGAAATGTACGAAGCCGCCATCCGCGAGTTTCCTACAGCTTCGGCCGGCATCCTGTGTGCGGCAGTGGCCGACTTTACCCCGGAAACCGTAGCCGGTCATAAAATCAAAAGAGAGAAAGATAATTTAATACTGCAACTGAAACCCACACAAGACATTGCCGCCGCACTGGGAAACCGGAAAAAAGACGGACAGACATTAGTGGGATTTGCCTTGGAAACAAATGATGAAACAAAAAATGCACAAAGAAAACTGGAACGTAAGAACCTTGATTTCATTGTACTGAACTCATTGAACGACCAAGGAGCCGGGTTTCGTTGTGACACCAACAAAATAACGATTATAGACCGTCAGGGAGCAACTCCTTATCCGCTGAAAAGCAAACAGGAAGTAGCAAGGGATATTATTGACAGACTGGTAAATAATAAATAATTTCTTAATTTGCCACGTTGCCAATGTGCTAATGTGCTAATGCGCTAATGCGCTAATTACCATGCGGAATACAACAGCGCAGCAAATTAGCAAATTGACAAATCAGCAAATTATTAAAAAGGAGCAAGAATATGCTGCAATCTATCTATATACAGAATTATGCATTGATTGATACATTGGATATCAGTTTCACCCCCGGCTTCTCTGTCATCACCGGAGAGACCGGCGCCGGTAAATCGATTATTCTAGGCGCTATCGGCTTGTTACTGGGACAACGGGCCGATATCAAAGCGATCAAGAAAGGCGCCAATAAATGTATTGTAGAAGCACGTTTCAACATCTCCGCCTATCAGATGGAGCCTTTCTTTACCCAAAGAGATTTGGAATATGATCCGGATGAATGTATTATCCGCCGCGAGTTATATGCATCAGGTAAAAGCCGCGCATTCATAAACGATACTCCGGCCTCATTGGCGCAGATGAAGGAACTGGGCGAGAAACTGATAGATGTACATAGCCAGCATCAAAACCTGTTGCTCAACAGTGAGGGATTCCAATTGAATGTATTGGATATCCTGGCACAAGATGACAACGAACTTTCAGCATACAAGGATATTTATACCGAGTACAGGAACGTATGCAAACAGCTGGCCGACTTCATAACGCAAGCCGAGCAAAGCCGGAAGGATGAAGATTACATCCGGTTCCAACTGGAACAGCTGGATGATGCAAACCTTCAGGAAGGAGAACAAACCGAACTGGAACAGGAAGCCGAAACCTTGAATCATGCCGAAGAGATAAAAGCGGGCTTGTACAAAGTGGACCAAATAATGGCTTCGGAAGATGCCAGCCTGTTGTCCGCTACCAAAGAATGTATGCAAACCCTGCATAACATAGCGAGAGTGTACACACGTGCCCAGGAATGGATAGGGCGTTTAGACAGTTGTTACATAGAGCTGAAAGATCTGTCGCATGAAATAGCAGGCGCACAGGAGGAAGTGGAGTTCAACCCCACCCGTCTGGATTATGTAAATGAACGCCTGAACTTAATCTACTCTTTGCAACAGAAGCATCACGTACAAACAATAGAGGAATTGATAGCCGTGCAAACCGACTATCATGAGAAGCTGAACGCCATCACTTCTTTTGATGACCGTATAGCAGAACTTACCGCCCAAAAAGAAACGCTATATGACAAAGTGATAAAGCAAGCTGCTGTGTTGACAAAACTCCGTTCCCAATCGGGCAAGCACATTGAAAGACAGATGCAAAGCCTGCTGGTTCCTCTCGGTATGCCCAATGTGCGCTTTGTGGTGGAACTGAATCCGCGCAAGGAACCGGACAGTAAAGGGATGGACAGTGTGACATTCCTGTTTTCGGCCAACAAGAATGGAACATTACAAAATGTAGCTTCCGTAGCATCGGGTGGTGAGATTGCCCGTGTCATGCTTTCGCTGAAAGCCATGATAGCCGGAGCTGTGAAACTGCCTACTATCATCTTTGATGAAATAGACACCGGAGTTTCCGGTTCCATCGCCGAGAAAATGGCGCTCATCATGCAGGAGATGGGAAAACAAAACCGTCAGGTCATCAGCATCACCCACCTGCCCCAGATTGCAGCACGCGGCATCACTCATTATAAAGTATATAAGGAAGATACGGAAACAGGCACCAACAGCCACATCCGCCGCCTGACTGATGAAGAAAGAGTAAAAGAAATTGCCAATATGCTAAGTGGGGCTACCTTGACAGAGGCAGCCCTGAACAATGCAAAGGCGCTGATAAGTGGCTAGTGCCAATTACCACTAACCACCTGTCACTAACCATTAACCACTTATTAAATATGTTAGAAAAGAATGAAATGATTTTCGGTGTACGCGCTGTTATTGAAGCCATACAAGCCGGAAGAGAGATAGATAAAGTATTGGTGAAGAAAGATATACAGAGCGAACTGTCCAAAGAACTGTTTGCCTGCTTGAAAAATACCCTCATCCCTGTTCAGCGTGTACCCGTGGAGCGTATTAACCGTATTACCCGGAAAAACCATCAGGGAGTTGTAGCATTCATCTCCTCTGTCACCTACCAGAAAACAGAAGATCTGGTACCTTTCTTGTTTGAAGAAGGAAAAACACCCCTATTCGTCATGCTGGATGGAATTACCGATGTACGTAACTTCGGAGCCATTGCCCGTACCTGCGAATGTGCCGGTGCAGATGCCATTATTATTCCCTCGAAAAACAGTGTCAGTGTCAATGCCGACGCAATGAAAACATCAGCAGGAGCTCTGCACACTCTTCCCGTATGCCGCGAACAAAATCTGACTAATACCATCAAGTATCTGAAAGACTGCGGATTCAAGATTGTAGCAGCCACGGAAAAAGGTGATTATGATTACACCAAAGCAAACTATAAAGACCCTGTATGTATCATTATGGGAGCCGAGGACACAGGTGTTCCCTACGAACACCTTTCCCTGTGCGATGAATGGATCAAAATACCGTTAATGGGTAAAATAGAATCATTGAACGTATCGGTTGCCGCAGGTATTCTGATTTATGAAGCTGTAAAGCAACGCGGCTTCACAGAAGACAAAACGGCATCCGCTTTATAAATACCGTATCATCGTTAACAAACAACTAACTATATCATGAAGAAAGTACTTTTGATACTGGCATGCGGCATAGCCGCCCAGCTAAGCTATGCACAAGCAACCCCAAAGTGGGCCGGCAAAGCTAAAAAAGCCGTTTTTTCCATCGTTACATACGATAAAGATAACAAAATCAAGAATACAGGAAATGGATTCTATATCAATGAAAATGGAACGGCATTATCCGATTATACCCTGTTTGAAGGAGCCGAACGTGCAGTAATCATTAATGCGGACAGTAAAGAATTGCCTGTATTGCGTATCTTGGGAGCCAACTCCATGTATGACATCGTAAAATTTAATACTGAAACCGATAAAAAGACCATAGCATTAAAATCGGCATCACAGCCGGCATCGGTAGGTGAAACAGTCTATCTGCTACCCTACTCGACTCAAAAAGCGGCAACCTGCCAAACAGGGACCGTCACCAAAGTAGACACCATCGGCGACAAGGCATATTACTATACACTGGCAATGACAACCAACGAAAAAACAGTAAGTTGCCCTATTATGAATGCCAATGGAGAAGTATTAGGTTTAATCCAAAAAAACGCATCGGATGAAGCCAAGGAAAGTTATGCCATCGGAGCTACATACGGTGCCTCGCTGAGCATCACCGCCCTTTCTTTGAATGACATGTCACTGAATAAAATCGGCATCAAAAAAGGACTGCCCGAAACAGAAGACCAAGCACTGGTGTACCTGTTCATGGCATCTTCACAACAAAATCAGGACGAATATATCACCACATTAAACGATTTCCTGGAACAATATCCCAACAGCGCGGACGGATATATACGCCGTGCCACTACTTATATGGGATTTAATGATGATGAACACAACGCTTTGGCAGATGCCGACCTGAAGAAAGCACTGGAAGTGACAGCCAACAAGAGTGAAACGCAATATAATATCGCTAAATTAATTTATTCGTACACCATCTCTTTAGGTGACAAGAAACCATACGGTGACTGGAGTTACGACAAAGCTCTCTCCATTATTCATGATGCCATGCAGGCCGACAACCAACCCATTTACACACAATTGGAGGGAGACATTCTGTTTGCTATGAAAAAATATCCTGAGGCATACGCCGCTTATGAAAAAGTGAACCAGTCTTCCATAGCCTCTGCCGCTACATTTTACTCGGCAGCCAAAACCAAACAACTGATTGAAGGAACAGATATGAACGAGGTTATTGCCTTGATGGATAGTGCTGTGGCACGTTTCACCAAGCCTTATACATCGGAAGCGGCTCCTTATTTCTATGAACGGGCAGAGATAAAAGCCCAGACAGGCAAATACCGTGAAGCGGTAATAGATTATGATACTTTTTATGATGCTATCGGTGGACGCGTTACAGCCGCCTTTTATCTGCAACGCGAACAGGCGGAAATACAATGTAAAATGTATCAGCAAGCTATCAACGACATTAATAAAGCAGTAGAAATGACTCCTGAGGATATAGCCATGTGGGTGGAAAAAGGTTCGGTGCATCTACGTGTAGGGCAACATAACGAAGCAATAGAAGCATTGGAAAAGGCTATCTCTTTAGACCCGAAAGCCGCAGCCGCATATCGTATGCTGGGATACTGCCAGATACAATTAAAGAAAAACAAAGAAGCCTGTGCAAATTTTGCCAAAGCAAAAGAACTGGGCGATGAAGTGGTAGACGGACTGATACAGAAGTATTGCAAATAATACCGGGAAGCTCCATCTGAAATCCGCGAATCTTGCTACATGATTTCTGAAATCTTGTTGCATGATTCGCGGATTTTTGCTACAAGATTTCAGGAAACATTCCCTGTCATTCATGAAAAAGCAGGAAAGAAAAAAAATCTACTTATCTTCCCACTGCCGTATAATCAGTACCCGTTTCGTATCTTCCGTCACCCGGAAACGGTCATCGCTACGCTCTCCTACCAGCCATACAATCCGGTCTGCTGAGCAAACCACATACTGATTTTCTTTCTGGAAAAGAGAAAACTTACGATCTGTCAGATAATCGCTGACCTTCTTTTTCCCTTTCATTCCGAAAGGAACAAACTTATCCCCCTGCCTCCATTTACGCACCGTGAGAGGTAGCACCACCTTATCCGCATCCAAACAGGCCGTATTCTTATTCCTGGGGATGACAAAGTCCGGCATTATTTCCTGCGTTTCCATTGCAAGCCGGAATGGGGGCACATTTTCCTCCACTTCCTCATCCGCCGGCTTCCTCCTGCGAATAATCAGCTCCGTCCTGTCGCGCAGCACCTCCCATCCGGCAGAAACGAATCTTTTTCCCGACTGGGCAGACAAACTGCGGAATACATCTCCTACCTGAACGGAATTGAAACCTAACGGATGAAGAATCTCAAACAGCAAAGCCGCCGGAGCACTCTCTTCCATCAAACGAGAAATAAGAATATGGCCGGACTTTTCCATCACCCTTTCTTTCCCCGCCTCTATTTCCTTATTATATATAAGAGAAACATCAGTCAGACGTCTGGATGTTTCAGCTATACTTTCACTGACAGAAGGATTCAGCTCACGCAACATCGGAAGAATATTCAGACGGATTTTATTACGCATATATTCATCTTGCAGATTGGTACTGTCTGTAACATAACCTTGACGCAAACAACGCAAATAATCCAAAATATCCTGACGGCTCACCTCCAACAAAGGCCGTACAATGCAGCCGTTATGCGGACTGATACCTTTCAAGCCATTGATTCCCGCGCCACGTATCAAATTCAATAAAAAAGTTTCCACACTATCGTCCCGATGATGGGCTACGGCAATAACAGCCATCCCCCTCTCCTTACGCAGTTGTTCGAACCAATCATAGCGCATTTCGCGAGCTGCCATCTCAATAGAAACATGATGCCTTGAAGCATAAGTGACTGTATCAAAATGAGTAACATGCAAAGTCACTCCCAGCCCTTTACACAACTCATTGACAAACCTTTCATCTCTATCGGACTCCTCACCACGAAGATGGAAGTTACAATGGGCAGCCTCACAATGATACCCTAAAACAAGCAAGACACGCAACAAAGCTACCGAATCTGCTCCGCCACTCAATGCCACTAACACCTTATCATGCAAAGTGAAAAGTTGTTTTTCCTCTATATACTTCTGAATATTCCAATGAAACATGACACAAAGATAAGGGTTCTGCAAGACAAAAACAAAGTGCCTGTTCTTTATTTAAAAACAATCTAAATAGTTTGCATACTTCTAAGTAATAACTTATCTTTGCGAAAAATTTAAAACAAGATGCGTTTATCCGAATTAAGAACAGGAGAAAAAGGCGTAATAGTCAAGGTTTTAGGTCACGGTGGTTTCCGCAAGCGAATCGTTGAAATGGGTTTTATTAAAGGAAAAACCGTAGAGGTAATCTTGAACGCCCCTTTGAAAGACCCTATAAAATACAGACTACTAAGTTACGAGATCTCTCTCCGAAGACAAGAGGCAGATATGATTGAGGTGGTAAGCGAGCAGGAAGCACGCACGATGCAAAACCCTTACCATGGTTCCATAACAGAAGATGTACCCGTGTCCGAATCAGAACTGGTGGCACTGGCAAAAGGCAAACGCCGTACAATCAATGTAGCCTTAGTAGGTAATCCTAATTGTGGAAAGACTTCGCTATTCAATATTGCATCCGGCGCCCATGAACATGTAGGAAACTACAGTGGTGTGACAGTAGATGCCAAAGAAGGTTTTTTCGACTTCCAAGGTTATCATTTCCGTATTGTAGATTTACCCGGAACCTATTCTCTTTCAGCCTATACTCCGGAAGAACTTTATGTACGCAAACATATCATTGAAGAAACTCCGGATGTAATCATCAATGTGGCAGACTCTTCCAACCTGGAACGTAATTTCTATCTTACCACCCAATTGATTGACATGAATGTGCGTATGGTCATCGCACTGAATATGTATGACGAACTGGAAAGCAGCGGCAACAAACTGGATTACATCAAGTTAAGCCAATTGATCGGAGTGCCTATGATACCTACTGTCTGCCGGCGGGGTGAAGGCATAGACCAACTGTTCCATGTTATCATCGGTATTTACGAAGGCGGGGATTTCCTGTCACAAAAGGGCGAAATACGTTCTGAAATTCTGGAAGATCTGAGAGACTGGCACAAAACCTATGTACCCGACCACGAATTCGGAAGCCACAAAGAAGAGGAAGATGCCCGCCCACGCGGATATATGCGCCATATTCACATTAACCACGGTCCTGAACTGGAGCGCAGTATCGAAGAAGTAAAAAAAGCAATCAGTCAAAACGAAGACATACGCCATAAATACTCCACCCGCTTCCTATCTATCAAATTACTGGAAAACGATAAGGAAATAGAAAATTTCATCTCTACACTGCCTAATGGCAAAGAAATCATAGCGATACGCAACAAGGAAACCTTACGTATCCGTAAAGTGATGAACGAAGACAGCGAGCAAGCTATTACGGATGCTAAATATGGTTTTATTACCGGAGCTTTGAAGGAAACATTCACCGACAATCATTTGGAAAAAGAACAAACAACCCGCGTGATAGACAGTATTGTGACACATCGCATTTGGGGATATCCTATTTTTTTCCTGTTCCTTTACATCATGTTTGAGGGAACCTTTGTTTTGGGTGACTACCCTATGCAAGGTATTGAATGGCTAGTAGACCAGTTGGGCAACCTGATACGGAACAATATGGCTGAAGGTCCTTTGAAAGACTTACTGATAGATGGTATTATCGGTGGAGTGGGCGGTGTTATCGTTTTCCTGCCGAATATCCTCATATTATACTTTTTTATTTCTATATTGGAAGATTCGGGGTATATGGCACGCGCTGCATTTATCATGGATAAAATAATGCACCGGATGGGACTGCATGGCAAGTCCTTTATTCCACTGATTATGGGATTCGGCTGTAATGTACCTGCCATAATGGCAACACGTACTATAGAAGACCGAAAGTCCAGACTAATCACCATGTTGGTGAATCCTTTAATGTCCTGTAGTGCTCGTCTTCCCATATATTTAGTTATGATAGGTGCTTTTTTCCCTAACTGCGCCAGCTTTATGTTACTTTGCATCTACACAGCAGGCATTTTATTGGCAGTAATAATGGCCCGTATTTTCAGTAAATTTCTGGTGAAAGGAGAAGATTCTCCATTTGTGATGGAACTCCCCCCCTATCGTATGCCTACCTCTAAAAGTATCATGCGCCATACATGGGAAAAAGGAGCACAATATCTGAAAAAGATGGGAGGCATTATCATGATTGCCTCAATTATTATCTGGTTTCTAGGGTATTATCCACAACATGATGCTTACGAAAGCGTGGCTGAGCAACAAGAAAATTCATATATCGGACAAATAGGCAAAGCCATAGAGCCTGTTATCAAACCGCTAGGATTTGACTGGAAGTTAGGAATCGGACTTATTTCAGGTGTGGGTGCTAAAGAACTGGTAGTAAGCACACTAGGAGTATTATACACAAATGAAGGAGATGTGGAAAATGTGAATCTTTCTAACCGCATCCCCATTACTCCACTGGTTGCATTAGCTTACATGCTGTTTGTATTGATTTACTTCCCCTGTATTGCCACTTTCGCAGCAATCAAGCAAGAATCCGGCAGTTGGAAATGGGCCATATTCACAGCAGGATACACCACTGGATTGGCTTGGCTTGTTGCATTTACTGTATTTCAAATAGGAAGTCTTATCGTTTAATAAACCTAAACCTAAAATTATTTGTTTATCAAGCATGGAGTTACAACAAATTATAGTTATTGCAATTGTATGCCTCTGCACCATATGGATAAGCATACGTATCTTTCAGTATTTCAAGCGCATAAAGAACAATAGCAATCCGTGTGAATGCTGTAGTTCGGACTGCGCCATGAAGTCTATGCAGAACAAGCCAAAGTACGGTTGCGAAAAAAATGCAGAAAAAGTGAGAAAAAAATAGCAGAATATTTGCAGATTAAAAAAAATGTCGTACCTTTGCAACCGCAATCGAGAAACAAAGATTGCTAACGACAAGGTTCCTTGGATGAGTGGCTTAGTCAGCGGTCTGCAAAACCGTGTACGGCGGTTCGAATCCGCCAGGAACCTCAAAACGAACAAAATGCCCTGAGTAGAAATACTTGGGGCATTTGTTGTTTATTGACCTTCAGTAACTTAGCTACCTTGCCATTTGGGATCAACGTAAAAACCTGAGGGTTTTCTTTTTTAAGCATACAACATCGTCAGTCTATATAAAAAGAATGCCTTATCTTTTACCCCTCTGAACTGCGCCCTGAACGCTTTGAGTTTAGCATTGAATGATTCCGCCGCTGCATTGGTTGCCCTCTTTTCAAAGAAATTGATAATATTCAGATAGTGGGTCTGAATGGATCGTGCCACTCTTCCGAAAGCAAGAAATCCGGATTTGTCTACCTCATCATACCATCTTGCAAGTCTCGTCAAGGCTACATCCTTAAACTTACACTGATGATAAATCAGGCCTAAACGCATGGCCAGATAATAGCCTTTCTTAATCTCCGGATACTCTTTAAACAGGATATCAGCCCGTTCTCTTTGAGACTGGGTCCACAAGGATTCTTTCTTGTAAAGAAGATAGATGCTTCTTGCCAGCAACTGCTTCCGCGTGTCTCCATTAGAGAAAACGGGAGCGTGATATATCCTGCCACAGGCTTTTGCATAGGCAA
>OHUA01000759.1_pt1 | contig 14497 bp, 10 predicted proteins | sample 1579051 | NCBI WGS metagenome assembly OHUA01 (sample SAMEA3879559, study PRJEB24766) | human gut metagenome | biome: human-associated habitat; feature: feces | place: USA | collected 1985/1987 | reverse complement strand
TTAATTACAGTCCGGAGCTGTCAGCGAGCTTTCAGCGGGCCGCAATTGAGCAAGGACGAGAGCCTTCCTGGGGGTTTACCGAGAAAAACCGTACCAGCGATATTCCTGAGACGCTCGCGCCACTGATTGCAGTGACACCATCAACTGAACTCTATCGCATCACCGGCTGGGGGGCGCTGGAAGGACATAAAGTTTTCTATCACGAAACATATATTAATCCTGAAGTTGCTCCGGGTTTTATTGAACAACTTGAAAACCACTCATTTTCTGCAGTCTGGGAAAAGTGCTACCAAAAAGAGACGGTAGTAAAAAAATTGATTTTCAAACCCGTCAGAATGCCGGGCGATATCAGCAAGTATCTTGGCGGTTCTGCGGGTATGCCAGCGATCTTAATTGAAAAGCATCGCGCCGACCAGCAAGGCAATATTGTCCAGATAGATATTGAATATTGGCGATTTGAGGCCGTAGACCTCATCATTAATCTGTAGGTGTTTTATGGTGACAATAAATAACGCAAGAAAGATTCTACAACGTGTCGACACTCTTCCTCTTTATTTACATGCTTATGCCTTTCATTTAAATATGCGGCTGGAAAGAGTGTTGCCTGCTGATTTACTTGATATCGCAAGTGAAAATAATCTACGTGGCGTCAAAATCCATGTTCTGGATGGCGAGCGTTTTTCTCTTGGTAATATGGACGATAAAGAACTCTCTGCCTTTGGGGATAAAGCCCGCCGTCTGAACCTTGATATTCATATTGAAACCAGCGCTTCAGATAAGGCATCTATTGACGAAGCCGTCGCCATCGCGTTGAAAACTGGGGCATCCTCCGTACGTTTTTATCCGCGTTATGAAGGTAATTTGCGCGACGTATTATCGATTATCGCTAACGACATTGCCTATGTACGGGAAACGTATCAGGACAGCGGCCTGACTTTTACGATTGAGCAGCATGAAGATTTAAAAAGTCATGAGCTGGTGTCGCTGGTCAAAGAAAGTGAGATGGAGTCTCTTTCCTTACTGTTTGATTTTGCGAACATGATCAATGCAAATGAGCATCCCATCGACGCCTTAAAAACGATGGCACCGCATATTACCCAGGTCCATATTAAAGATGCCTTGATCGTTAAAGAACAGGGTGGCCTGGGTCATAAAGCCTGTATTTCAGGTCAGGGTGATATGCCGTTCAAAGCGTTATTAACGCACCTTATCTGCCTTGGTGATGATGAGCCGCAGGTGACGGCATATGGCCTGGAAGAAGAGGTTGATTACTATGCGCCGGCGTTCCGCTTTGAAGACGAAGATGATAATCCGTGGATCCCTTATCGCCAGATGAGTGAAACACCCCTACCAGAAAATCATTTACTGGATGCGCGGTTACGTAAAGAAAAAGAAGATGCAATTAATCAGATAAATCATGTGCGTAACGTACTACAACAAATCAAACAAGAGGCAAACCATCTTCTGAACCACTAATAAGTTTTAACTCATACGCTGTTAATAAAACCATTCCATATGAATGGTCGGTATCTTATTGCCTTTAAAACAGTGATTTTAAAAATAGCTTAGGGGATGTTATGCTCACGAAAAAGAAATGGGCGTTATTTAGTCTATTAACATTGTGTGGCGGTACAATTTATAAATTACCGTCGCTGAAAGATGCGTTTTATATCCCGATGCAGGAATATTTCCATTTGACCAATGGTCAAATTGGTAATGCTATGTCGGTAAACTCATTTGTCACCACAGTGGGCTTTTTTCTGTCTATTTATTTTGCCGATAAACTACCGCGCAGATACACCATGTCATTCTCACTCATTGCGACAGGATTACTGGGTGTTTATTTGACGACAATGCCGGGGTATTGGGGCATCCTCTTTGTCTGGGCGCTATTTGGCGTTACTTGCGACATGATGAACTGGCCGGTCTTGCTCAAGTCGGTAAGTCGATTGGGCAATAGCGAACAACAAGGTCGGTTGTTTGGCTTCTTCGAAACAGGGCGTGGCATTGTCGATACCGTGGTGGCATTTTCTGCGTTGGCAGTATTTACCTGGTTTGGCAGTGGCTTATTGGGTTTTAAAGCAGGCATCTGGTTCTATTCCCTTATTGTGATTGCCGTAGGCATTATCATTTTCTTTGTTCTGAATGACAAAGAAGAGGCACCGTCCGTTGAGGTGAAAAAAGAAGACGGAGCATCGAAAAACACCAGTATGACCCCGGTGCTGAAAGACAAAACTATCTGGCTTATCGCTTTTAACGTCTTCTTCGTTTACGCGGTTTACTGTGGCCTGACATTCTTCATTCCATTCCTGAAAAACATCTATCTATTGCCCGTTGCTCTGGTGGGGGCTTACGGCATCATTAACCAATACTGTCTGAAAATGATTGGTGGACCGATTGGTGGCATGATTTCAGATAAGATCCTGAAATCGCCGAGTAAATATCTATGCTACACCTTTATCATCAGTACCGCTGCGCTCGTACTGTTGATTATGCTGCCGCACGAAAGTATGCCGGTATATTTAGGGATGGCATGTACGCTGGGCTTTGGCGCGATAGTCTTTACACAGCGAGCCGTATTTTTTGCACCTATCGGCGAAGCAAAAATTGCTGAAAATAAAACAGGCGCGGCGATGGCGTTGGGTAGCTTTATTGGTTACGCCCCGGCGATGTTCTGCTTCAGTCTGTATGGCTACATTCTGGATTTAAATCCGGGGATTATTGGCTACAAAATCGTGTTTGGCATTATGGCCTGCTTCGCATTCTGTGGTGCGGTGGTTTCCGTAATGCTGGTTAAGCGTATTAGCCAACGTAAGAAAGAGATGCTGGCGGCTGAAGCTTAATTAGTGGCCGGATGTGCTTAATCCGGCCAACGAAAACCGTATCAACCGAAATTTCAATTTCAGGATACTTCTTGCTCGGCAACCACCAGTTCAACATTCTCTTCACTTAACAACTGGCAGAAAGAATTGGGAGGCGGGGCATCAGTAAAAAAAGCCCTGACATTCCGTGCATTGCCAATTGAAACGGCAGCAGACGCGGCAAACTTCGTATGATCGGCCACTAACAATGTATTCCGCGCATGTTTAATCATCGTTCTCGCGACTAACGCTTCATTGACATCAAATTCCAGCAGGGTGCCGTCATGTTCAATGGCACCTATACTGGTGATTAAATAATCTGCGCGGAAGCCTTCAATAAAATCCACGGCTCCTGGGCCGATAATCCCGCCGTTATGAGCGCGTAAAGTGCCTCCCGGCACCATCACTTCAATATCCTGATTCTTATAAAGGATCTGTGCCACACGTAGGCTGTTAGTGATAATGCGTAAATCACGCCGGTTGAGTAATGCCCTGGCAACGGCTTCTACGGTTGTACCGATGGTGATAAAGACGGTACAGCGTTCGGGAAGGTAATCGGCGACTGCCTCAGCGATCGCCCGTTTCTCGGCGGTGAGCGAAAGTTCCCGTTGCTCAAAAGCGGTATTCATGACGCTGGAGACGCGCCCGGCCCCTCCATGATGACGGGTGATCAAGCCCTGCTCACTGAGTTTTCGGATATCCCGGCGCACGGTTTGCGTTGAAACATCCAGCAGTTGTGCCAGTTCTTCAATATTCATATAACCGCGTTCTGCGATTAGATGAACGAGTTGGTCATGGCGTGGATTACCTGTCACTTCGATGATACTCATGAATACTCCCTTGCCCCTCCTCGGTAGATGTTTACCATTTTACGCATAAAGTGACAAAAATGATTCGGTTTGCTCACGATTAGGAATGCCGGCCCGACCGCCAGGCTGGGTACATTTCATCGCGGCAACCGCACTGGCAAAACGAATAGCCTCTTTTGTTGGCATTTTTTCTGCCAACGCTACCGCGAGTGCGCCGTGAAAAACATCGCCTGCTCCAGTGGTATCAACCACATTGACAGAAAATGCCTCCTGTTGACACAAATGACCATCTTCAATCCACAACGATCCTTCAGAACCCAGCGTAACATACACTTTACCTGCTGTTTGTGTCGTTGCCTGGAACAAACCTTCTTCAGGTGACTGCAGGCCAGTCATGCGTTTCAGCCCTGGTGTTGAGAACACTGCGTGATCGGCAAGCGCGACAAGTGGAGAAATATCCTGCGGTGTCATATCGGCGTCTAAAAGCGTTGTCACACCCGCAAGGCGCGCTAGCGAGAATGCTTTTTCAGTACCGCTATGCCAGCGAACATCGGCCAGAATCAGATCATAACGAGAGAAATCGATCGCTTCTAACCATTCGGCATCAGTACCGAGATCAGGACTTGGATAATTAACGATAATCCGTTCGCCATGCTGATCAACGAGGATCGCTGATTGCGACGAACGGGCGTTAGGATATCGGCGGCAAAATGCGGTATTGACGCCCCAACCCTCAAGTTCTGCAAGTAAGGTATTTCCACAACTGTCATCGCCGACGCGACCGATGAAATCAACCTCCACGCCAAGCTTTGCGATTGCAACAGCGGCTGTTGCTGCCGGGCCGCCACCAATCTCAAGATAATGATTTGCCTGATACTTCCCGCCGCCCTCCGGCAGAGTGGGCAAAGAATAAATCCTGTCCTGAACTGTGATACCCACGCATGCAATTCTGGTCATATTTGTCTTGTCCTGTTTAATTTTGTTGTCTTTGGTCAATTTAAATGACACAAATGATCAAATTAGTGATGCGTGTCGTGTTTTTGAACATAAATTACAAATATGCTCAAAAACAGACGAAAACGAATTTTCAATTGTCATTATTTTGTCAATGTCAGACAGGAGAGTATTCATGGCAACCATTGCATTTCTCGGGCTGGGGCAGATGGGTAGCCCAATGGCTAACAATCTATTGCAAAAAGGGCATTCATTGCAGGTATTTGATGTCAATGCACAGGCCGTCGATGTGCTAGTTACGCAGGGGGCCACTGCGGCACAAACCCCAGCGGAAGCAGCAGCAGGCGCTGAATTTATCATCACTATGCTTCCCAATGGTGACATTGTTCGACAGGTTCTGTTGGGGGAAAAAGGCGTCTGTGAGGCTGTTTCATCTGACGCGTTATTGATTGATATGTCGACTATTCATCCCTTACAGACCGATGCATTAATACGGGAATTACAAGAAAAAGGCATCAATATGATGGACGCTCCCGTGGGCAGAACGTCCGTGAATGCGATTGATGGCTCATTGCTGATTTTAGCGGGTGGCACTGATGAGCAGATTGCACGTGCACGCCCGATTCTCATGTGCATGGGTAATGAGCTGGTCGAGGCTGGCGGCCCAGGAATGGGGATCCGCGTGAAGCTAATTAACAACTATATGAGCATTGCGCTTAATGCGCTGTCCTCCGAGGCCGCTGTGTTATGTGAGTCACTGGGATTAAATCTTGATGTCGCAATTAAGGTGATGAGTGGTACGGCAGCAGGGAAAGGACATTTTACGACCACCTGGCCTGGCAAAGTGCTGAAAGGCGATCTTTCTCCCGCCTTCATGGTGGACCTGGCATTGAAAGATCTGCGTATTGCAGTTGACGTCGCTCGGGAGACGGGGGCACCGCTCAATATGGGGATTGCAGCAGAAAGTTATTACGCCGCAGCAAGTCAAGACGGCAAAGGGCGGCAGGACTGGAGCGCCCTGCTAAATCAGGTTCGCCAGCAGGCTGGTCTTTAATTTTATCTATTAACAGGAGTTTCTATGTCATCCCACTTCACCCCATTTACGCTGAAAGATATCTCCCGCCCAGGTGGTGGATTCGCCATGTTAGCTGTCGATCAGCGTGAGGCCATGCGCCTGATGTTTGCGGCAGCAGGGCAGCCAAAACCCATCGCCGACAGTGTACTCACCGATTTTAAAGTTGCCGCGACCCGAATCCTTTCTCCTTATGCTTCTGCCGTTCTGGCGGATAAACAATTTTGTCTTGAACAAATAGTCGAGCAGGGCGCTGTGGCTAATTCTTGCGGCCTGATTGTCGCTGCCGATCTTTTTATCCCAGGTAATGGCATCCCGGTTGATAGCGTTGAAATAGATATGTCCGTCGACCCGCATAAAGCCCGTGAAATGGGGGCTAAGGCAATGAAATTACTTGTACTCTGGCGTGAAGATGAACCCGCAGAGGAACGTCTGGCAATGGTTGATAAATTTGTTCGTCGCTGCCGTAGTGCCGGGTTGGTTAGCATTATTGAACCTGTGGTGCGTCCACCTCGTCGCGGTTGGGACTTTGATCGTGAAAGCGCCATTGTTGCCGCCGCCGCAGAGCTTGGTGGAACAGAGGCTGATCTTTACAAAGCCGAGATGCCATTAGGGGGCAAAGGCGATGAAAAAACCTTACTTGCCGCCTGTCAGCAACTTAACGATCAGATGAAGATGCCGTGGGTAATTCTTTCTTCTGGCGTTGATGCCGATATTTTTGGCCGTGCAGTAAGTATTGCCATGAAAGGTGGTGCGTCGGGCTTCCTGGCTGGACGAGCGGTTTGGGCGTCGGTTGTTGGTGCACAAGATCCACAAACCATGCTGCGCGATGTCTCCGTTCCACGCTTGCAACGGCTGGCTGAAATTGTCGATGAAGGTATCGCGCAACGCTAATCCCCTATGGATATCGATTCTGGAGAATAACAATGGATAAAATTACCCAGGTTTTATTTTCAGATATTGGGAAAGTCACCACTCAATATGTTGAAGTACCACACCAGCAACTTAAACCGCACGAAGTACGGATTGCGCCCGTGTTCTACGGGATATGCGGTTCGGATCTGCATGTTCTGAAAGGCGGTCATCCGTTTGCCAAACCGCCTGTCGTCCCCGGTCATGAAATTGCAGCGCGCGTTACGGAAGTGGGCAGCGACGTTAAAAATGTACAGCCGGGCGATCATGTTGTGGTCGATCCCATCATGGCTTGCATGGAATGCCGAGCCTGCAAAGCAGGACGTTTTAATCTTTGTGAACCACCGCAGGTTGCTGGTTTCCGCGCACCGGGCTTTGCTCGCTCACAACACATTGTTCCTGCGCGTAATGGCCATGTCGCACCAGCCTCTTTACCGCTAAAAGTGTTGGCCTTTGCCGAACCGGCGGCTTGTGCTCGTCACTGCGTTAACCGAATGCCGAAAGCTTCTCTGGAAAGCGTACTGGTGATTGGTGCCGGAACGATAGGCTTATCCATCGTGCAGGCACTGCGCATTATGGGGGCAGGTAAGATTACCGTGATTGAACCTGACGCTGCCAAACGCGCGCTGGCGTTAAAGCTGGGCGCAGCAGAAGTTTGGGCACCAGGTGAGCTGGCCGCAGATGTGCGATTTACGGGGGCGATTGATGTCGTTGCAGCGCAGGCCACGCTTAACGATGCATGTACCCGTGTATATGCCGGAGGCACCGTCGTGTGCATGGGCGTACCAAGTGGGCCGCGTGAAATACCATTACCGATGATGCAACGTTTCGAGCGTGACTTGCTCAACTCTGGCATGTACATCCCTGAAGATTTCGATGCTGTTATCGAATGGCTGGCGGATGGGCGGTTTGATACCAGTGAACTGGTTACCGATTTATTTGCCATTGAGGATGCAGCGGCGGCATTCGAACGCGCGCAGCAAAATGACTCCATAAAGGTCATGCTGCAATTTGCGCCGGAATGATTTTCTAAATCTCTGTCTGGCGCTGCGTCACGTCAGCGCCACCCTACAACAATTAAAAAGGACACTGCGATGAGTCAAATCACCAGTCCTGCAACTTATTCAATTAGTCGGCCACAAGACGTAATTGATATTGTTAATAAGAACTCTGCAATCAACACCAGTATCGGCGTTATTTTTATTGCTTTGGGCGGCATATTGATTGATGCCTACCAGGCGGCGATGGTGGGGTTTGGTAATAAATACATTGCCGCTCAATTCGGCATTTCTCCGGGTCTTGCTGCAACCGTCAATGCGTCAGTATTAATCGCCGCGTTAATTGGCGGTTTATTAGCGAACCGAGTAATAAACCGCTTTGGGCAAAAGCGGGCATTTATTATTGGCATGGGGCTGTGCACCATCGGTGCTGCAGCGGTAGCTATTGCTCCCAGTATCTGGTGGGTGCTGGTGTGCCGCGTCATCATGGGCTTTGGTTTAGGCATCGACTTCCCTTTGGCAACCAATGCCGTGGCAGAGCTTCGTGGTTCAACGTCGAAGAAAACCGGCACGTCGGTCAACCTCTGGCAAATGGCCTGGTATGTTTCGACAACCGTTGTTTATTTGGTGCTTTTGCCGCTGCTTCTGTCGGGTATCGCTGAAGAACAATTGTGGCGTTACGGAATATTCATCGGAGCTATTTTTGCAGTCATCTTCATGATTTTGCGTTACTTCTTTATTGGTGAATCCGCAATGTGGGCCGCACGCGTCGGGCGTTACCAGGAAGCGTGCGACATTCTGGGAAAACGTTATGGTGTTCAGGCTCGCGTTGCGGCATCGGGTACAACAGAAGCGAAATTCTCGGAAAAAGCAGAGAATAAATACAGTGGTGGATATGGCATCTTATTTAATGATCGTTACCGCAAACGCACCATCCTTGGCTGTGTCGTGGCAACCATGCAGGCGTGGCAATATAACGCCGTAGGCGTTTATCTTCCTCTTACGTTGGCGGGAATAATAAGCGGAGGGCTTACTGGCGCGTTGACCGGTTCTGCTGTCGTAAATGCCCTTTGTGGGGTGACTGGTGGGATGATCGGCTCGTTTATTCTCCAACGACTGGGTACTCGCCGACAGTCGATGTATGGATTTGCTGTTGTGACCTTAGCATTGCTGTCGTTAGGCGCACTGGCAACGACTAATCCCTGGCTGTCTTTAGGGTTATTGGGATCAATTATTTTCTTCCATTCAGCGGGTCCTGGTGGGCTGGGCATGACCATTGCCACACTCTCTTATCCTCCCGCTATTCGCCCTACTGGGGTCGGATTTGCCCGCGCTATTATGCGCACAGGGGCAATTGCAGGACTCATTTTCTGGCCGATGCTGTGGGGTGCGTTGAAAACTGAAGCGTTTTACTGGTTGGCAATCGTGCCATTCCTGGGATTCCTAACCTGTGTATTGATTAATTGGGAACCACTGGGTGCAAATGTTGATGCTGAGGACGCAGAGGTTCTGGCTGAATTGAAGAAATAATTTAATGCGCATCGGCTTAAGCCGATGCGCATTAATTCAAACTGCCCACGTTTAGTGGTTCGTATCCCAGATTTCTCGCCTACCAGGAGAGGAAAATTATGTCTGAAAAGTTACCCGCACCGCGTGAAGGGCTTTCCGGTAAAGCCATGAGACGTGTCGTTATGGGCAGTTTCGCAGGCGCGTTAATGGAATGGTATGACTTCTTTATTTTTGGCACGGCAGCAGGACTGGTATTTGCACCGCTGTTTTATCCAGACAGCGATCCTTTTATAGGTCTTATAGCTTCCTTTGCGACCTTTGGTGTCGGTTTTCTGACTCGTCCTTTAGGTGGCATCGTCTTTGGTCATTTTGGCGATAAAATCGGGCGAAAAATAACGCTTATCTGGACGCTGGCTATTGTCGGTTGCTCCACATTTTTGATTGGTTTTATTCCGACGTATCAGGATATTGGCATTTGGGCACCGCTTGTATTAATGGTGCTGCGTTTGATTCAGGGCTTTGGTCTTGGTGGCGAGTACGGCGGAGCGGCATTGATGACCATAGAATCAGCGCCCGAATCCCGACGCGGATTTTTAGGTTCACTCCCGCAAACGGCAGCGTCTGTGGGTATTATGCTGGCAACCGGTATTTTTGCTCTCTGTAACCATTTTCTTACTTCGGAGCAGTTTCTCTCCTGGGGATGGCGCATTCCGTTTTGGCTTTCTGCGGTGATGTTGATCGTTGGGCTGTTTATCCGCCTGCATACCGAAGAAACGCTGGATTTTCAAAAGCAAAAAACGACGAATAATAAAGAAAAGTCCGTTCCTCCGTTGATTGAATTATTCAAAAAACATCCACGAAATATTTTATTGGCACTGGGTGCGAGGCTGGCGGAAAGTGTCTCCTCTAATATTATTAACGCCTTTGGTATTGTCTATATTTCCAGCCAATTAGCATTGTCGCGAGATATTCCCCTGACGGGTATGTTGATTGCCTCGGCGATCGGTATTTTCAGTTGTCCATTGGTTGGATGGTTATCAGATCGTATAGGTCAAAAAAGTCTGTATTTGTCGGGAGCAGGATTTTGTGTCCTGTTCGCGTTTCCTTTCTTCTTATTACTGGATAGCAAAAGTACGCTCATCATCTGGTGCAGTATGATCCTCGGCTACAACTTAGGTCCGACGATGATGTTTGCCGTGCAGCCAACACTTTTCACCCGCATGTTCGGTACCAAAGTACGATATACCGGCCTTTCTTTTGCTTATCAATTTTCCGCGATTCTTGGCGGACTAAGCCCCCTTATCGCCTCAAGTTTGCTGGCGCTAGGGGGAGGAAAACCGTGGTATGTCGCTCTGTTTTTATTTGCTGTCTCAGTTCTTTCCTTTGTTTGCGTCTGGCTGATTGAGCCGACCGATGAACAAGAAACCGCTTCTTACCGCTACATCAGGGAACAATCTCATGAAAACTGAACGAAAAAACGAGCATTACCTGGCGCTACAACAGGCGTTTGACGCGCCATGGCCTGGGCCTGTAGGAGAGTTAGTGACGCTGGAAAAAGGCAATATTCACCTGCAGATTTATCCGCATGATGGTGCCAGGATAACCTCGTTAAAGGCATTTGGTTCTGAAGTATTACGCCAATGGCAGCCGCAGCGCAGAGCTTTTCAGTATGGCTGTTTCCCAATGGTGCCGTGGGCAGGGCGACTGGGGAATGCGACGCTGAAAGCTGGTGGGCAATGTTATTCTTTACCCGCCAATAAACCACCACATGCGTTGCATGGTATGGCTTGTTACTCAACGTGGGAAATCATCGACAAAACAGCAGATTCCCTGACTTTACGTATGCCCCTGGCTTCACCGTGGCCCTGGCAAGGGGAAGTGATTCAGACTTTTTTGCTGGAGAACGATGCGCTGGTTTTGCAACTGGAAGTCCATTCACATGCCGATACATTCCCGGCCTCCGCAGGCTGGCACTCCGCAAAATACAGAATCGTTGCAGGTGCTTTTTGATGCGGACTGGCAAGAAGAAGCGGGTAGTGATGAACTGCCAACTGGAAATCGTATCTCTCCTCAAGTTGGTCCCTGGGATGACTGTTTTGGTTTTTATGACGGGGTGAAGGTTAAGTTACTGTGGCCTGGTAAACTCGCGATGACCATGACCTCTTCTGCAAACAGTCTGGTGGTATTTGATAAACAGCCCGATGCCACCTGTATTAACCCGCTGACTCAGGCACCTAACGCAATAAATCTAACGCCGGAATTTGTGACACCAGATAAGCCGCTGGTCATCGAAACTCGTTGGCAATTTACACCTGAATCTTAATCATTCATCTATTGCGAAAAAGCCAGTGAAATTACTCTGCTTTTTCGCAATCAGCATCACAAGATTACCCTTATTGCCACATAGCCAAACCCATCCTTTCCCGCTACAGTTAATTTCTTGTGGCGCGAAAGGAGGCAAAAATGCTCTATATCTTTGATTTAGGTAATGTGATTGTCGATATCGACTTTAACCGTGTGCTGGGAGCTTGGAGCGATTTAACGCGTGTTCCACTGGCTACGCTTAAGAAGAGTTTCCACATGGGCGAGGCGTTTCATCAGCATGAGCGTGGGGAAATTAGCGACGAAGCGTTCGCAGAGGCGCTGTGTCATGAGATGGCCCTGCCGCTAAGCTACGAGCAGTTCACTCACGGCTGGCAGGCGGTGTTTGTTGCGCTGCGCCCGGAAGTGATCGCCATCATGCATAAACTGCGTGAGCAGGGGCATCGCGTGGTGGTGCTTTCCAATACCAACCGCCTGCATACCACCTTCTGGCCGGAAGAATACCCGGAAATTCGTGATGCTGCTGACCATATCTATCTGTCGCAAGATCTGGGGATGCGCAAACCTGAAGCACGAATTTACCAGCATGTTTTGCAGGCGGAAGGTTTTTCACCCAGCGATACGGTCTTTTTTGACGATAACGCCGATAATATAGAAGGAGCTAATCAGCTAGGCATTACCAGCATTCTGGTGAAAGATAAAACCACCATCCCGGACTATTTCGCGAAGGTGTTATGCTAAAAACCATTCAGGACAAAGCCAGGCACCGTACCCGTCCACTATGGGCCTGGCTAAAACTACTCTGGCAACGCATTGATGAGGACAACATGACAACCCTGGCAGGTAACCTTGCCTATGTGTCGTTGCTCTCATTAGTGCCGCTGGTTGCCGTTGTTTTTGCGCTTTTCGCCGCTTTTCCCATGTTTTCCGACGTCAGCATTCAGTTACGTCACTTTATTTTTGCCAACTTTCTGCCTGCTACTGGCGATGTTATTCAGCGGTATATCGAACAATTTGTTGCCAATTCCAACAAGATGACCGCCGTTGGGGCGTGCGGGCTGATCGTCACCGCGTTATTGCTGATGTACTCCATCGATAGCGCGTTGAATACTATCTGGCGCAGTAAACGAGCGCGACCAAAAATTTACTCGTTTGCCGTGTACTGGATGATTTTAACGCTGGGGCCGCTGCTGGCAGGGGCCAGTCTGGCGATCAGTTCCTATTTGCTCTCCCTGCGCTGGGCGAGCGATCTCAATACTGTCATCGACAACGTGCTGCGTATTTTTCCGCTGCTGTTGTCGTGGATCTCCTTCTGGTTGCTGTACAGCATTGTTCCTACTATCCGCGTACCTAATCGCGACGCGATTGTCGGCGCGTTTGTCGCCGCACTCCTGTTCGAAGCAGGAAAGAAAGGTTTCGCGCTTTATATCACCATGTTCCCCTCATATCAGCTCATTTACGGTGTGCTGGCGGTGATCCCCATTCTCTTTGTTTGGGTCTACTGGACATGGTGTATCGTCTTGCTTGGTGCGGAAATTACTGTCACTCTCGGGGAATACCGCAAACTAAAACAAGCAGCTGAACAAGAAGAAGACGACGAACCATGATTGCATTAATTCAACGCGTAACCCGTGCCAGCGTCACCGTGGAGGGAGAAGTGACGGGCGAAATTGGCGCGGGACTTTTGGTGTTATTGGGTGTCGAAAAGGATGACGACGAACAGAAAGCAAACCGTCTGTGCGAGCGTGTGCTCGGCTATCGCATCTTTAGCGATGCCGAAGGCAAGATGAACCTCAACGTGCAACAGGCGGGCGGCAGTGTGCTGGTGGTTTCCCAGTTTACCCTCGCCGCAGATACCGAACGGGGGATGCGTCCAAGTTTCTCCAAAGGTGCATCACCGGATCGCGCAGAGGCGTTATATGACTATTTCGTCGAACGCTGCCGTCAGCAAGAGATGAACACGCAAACAGGACGCTTCGCTGCGGATATGCAGGTATCGCTGGTCAATGATGGCCCCGTGACATTCTGGTTGCAGGTATGAGCCAGCTTCCAGGGTTGTCACGGGAAACAAGAGAGAGTATCGCTATGTATCACCTTCGGGTTCCACAAACAGAAGAAGAATTAGAGCGTTACTATCAGTTTCGCTGGGAAATGTTGCGTAAGCCCCTGCATCAACCGAAAGGTTCGGAACGCGACGCGTGGGATGCGATGGCGCATCACCAGATGGTCGTCGATGAGCAGGGTAATCTGGTGGCGGTAGGCCGACTGTATATTAATGCCGACAATGAAGCGTCCATTCGCTTTATGGCCGTTCATCCCGACGTGCAGGACAAAGGGTTAGGAACGCTGATGGCGATGACCCTCGAATCTGTGGCGCGTCAGGAAGGTGTTAAGCGCGTGACCTGTAGCGCCCGTGAAGACGCGGTGGAGTTTTTCGCCAAGCTGGGGTTTGTTAATCAGGGAGAAATCACCACGCCAACCACCACGCCGATTCGCCATTTTTTGATGATAAAACCTGTCGCCACTCTGGATGACATTCTGCATCGCGGCGACTGGTGCGCGCAGCTGCAACAGGCGTGGTACGAACATATCCCGCTGAGTGAAAAAATGGGCGTGCGCATTCAGCAATATACCGGGCAAAAATTTATCACCACCATGCCGGAAACCGGTAATCAGAATCCGCACCATACGCTGTTTGCCGGGAGTTTATTCTCGCTGGCAACGCTCACTGGTTGGGGGCTTATCTGGCTGATGCTGCGTGAACGCCATCTGGGCGGAACGATTATTCTGGCGGATGCGCATATTCGCTACAGCAAGCCGATTAGCGGTAAACCTCATGCGGTAGCCGACCTCGGTGCCTTAAGCGGCGATCTCGACCGTCTGGCGCGCGGGCGCAAAGCGCGGGTACAAATGCAGGTCGAAATCTTTGGCGACGAGACGCCGGGTGCAGTGTTTGAAGGCACGTATATCGTTCTGCCCGCGAAGCCATTTGGCCCGTATGAAGAGGGCGGGAACGAAGAAGAGTAGCTGATGGAGAGGGGCGGTGCTGCCTCTCTCATT
>OHUA01000757.1_pt1 | contig 14533 bp, 9 predicted proteins | sample 1579051 | NCBI WGS metagenome assembly OHUA01 (sample SAMEA3879559, study PRJEB24766) | human gut metagenome | biome: human-associated habitat; feature: feces | place: USA | collected 1985/1987 | reverse complement strand
CAAGTGTTCGTCTGGCTTCACATGGCATCTTCCTCTTAGAAAAAGATCGACATATTTTGTGACACGAATTGCAAATCTGGTTTTGTTGTATGGATTGCGTGATTTTTGATCTGGTATAACAGGTATAAAGGTGCACCACGATAGTCAATGAGACTGGGCATCTCGTAATCTATGGCAAACATCACTTCAGTTCTTTCACATCGGGTGATGAAAATGCACTTCAGTCTGAAAGGAATATGAAAATGAGATCAACAGACACTCTATTTTATGACTCTGGGTAAAATGGATTGAGTAAGTGATATAGCTTACGAACATTCAAATCAATTAAACATCAGAAGAGATTTTATACTCAGGTATTTAATCTGGTTCTCTGTTTATTTAAATAATGTGGAAAGAGAATTTTCACAGGAGACCTTATACAAAAAATATAAAATAAGCTACCCGTTGCCAAAGACACTATAAGCCTGGCAAAAAATATTACACAACATAAATGCTAATTGTTTATGCGGGCTTTGTATTGCTTTCTGTATCCTACAAATGAGTGAAATTTATGAAAAAGGCTAAAATACTTTCTGGCGTATTATTACTGTGCTTTTCGTCACCACTAATTTCTCAGGCTGCGACACTGGACGTACGTGGTGGATATCGTAGCGGAAGCCATGCCTATGAGACTCGACTCAAAGTCAGTGAGGGATGGCAAAATGGATGGTGGGCAAGCATGGAAAGTAATACCTGGAATACCATTCATGATAATAAAAAGGAAAATGCCGCACTCAATGATGTTCAGGTTGAAGTTAATTACGCGATTAAACTTGATGATCAATGGACGGTGCGCCCGGGAATGTTAACGCATTTTAGCAGCAACGGCACACGCTACGGACCCTACGTAAAACTGTCCTGGGACGCGACAAAAGATCTTAATTTTGGCATTCGCTATCGTTACGACTGGAAAGCTTACCGACAACAAGACTTATCCGGTGATATGTCTCGTGATAACGTTCATCGTTGGGATGGATATGTCACTTACCATATTAATAGTGATTTCACCTTCGCATGGCAAACGACGCTATACAGCAAACAGAACGATTATCGCTATGCAAACCATAAGAAATGGGCGACGGAAAATGCATTTGTTCTACAATACCATATGACGCCCGATATTACGCCATACATAGAATATGACTACCTTGACCGTCAGGGTGTTTACAACGGCAGAGATAATTTATCGGAAAACAGTTATCGCATTGGTGTGTCATTTAAACTGTAGTAGACAGGAGACAGTCACAATGAATAAAACAATAACGGCGCTTGCTATCATGATGGCTTCATTTGCCACAAACGCGTCTGTATTACCGGAAACTCCTGTGCCATTTAAAAGTGGTACCGGAGTAATTGATAACGACACTGTCTACATTGGTTTAGGTAGCGCAGGTACAGCATGGTACAAGCTAGATACACAGGCCAAAGATAAAAAATGGACAGCGTTAGCTGCATTCCCAGGTGGACCGAGAGATCAAGCAACCTCTGCATTTATTGATGGCAATCTGTATGTGTTTGGCGGCATTGGCAAAAACAGCGAGGGATTGACTCAGGTATTTAATGACGTACACAAATACAACCCCAAAACCAATAGCTGGGTTAAATTGATGTCGCACGCGCCGATGGGCATGGCGGGCCATGTGACTTTTGTACACAACGGCAAGGCTTATGTTACTGGCGGTGTTAACCAGAATATCTTCAATGGCTATTTTGAAGATCTCAACGAGGCAGGAAAAGATTCAACAGCTATAGATAAAATCAACGCCCACTATTTTGACAAAAAAGCAGAAGATTATTTCTTCAATAAGTTTCTGTTGTCTTTTGATCCCTCAACACAGCAATGGAGTTACGCTGGCGAATCTCCCTGGTACGGGACGGCTGGTGCGGCGGTTGTGAGTAAAGGTGATAAAACCTGGCTTATTAATGGCGAAGCCAAACCAGGATTGCGAACGGATGCCGTATTTGAAATTGATTTCACCGGTAATAATTTAAAATGGAATAAGCTTGCTCCCGTCGCATCACCAGATGGCGTCGCTGGCGGTTTTGCAGGCATGAGCAATGACTCACTGATATTTGCCGGAGGGGCCGGATTCAAAGGTTCACGGGAAAATTACCAAAACGGTAAGAACTATGCGCATGAAGGCCTGAAAAAATCATATAGCGCTGATATTCATCTTTGGCATAACGGGAAATGGGATAAATCTGGTGAATTATCGCAAGGTCGGGCCTACGGAGTATCATTGCCCTGGAATAATAGTTTATTAATTATTGGCGGTGAATCTGCAGGCGGCAAAGCGGTGACGGATTCAGTTTTAATTTCTGTGAAGGATAATAAAGTCACAGTACAAAACTAACGCTTCAGGGCCCCGGTAAAGGGGCCCTGCTATCAATTTGTCATTTGTATTACGCGAAAATTATATGAACGCAATAATATCGCCCGATTATTACTATGTTCTTACCGTTGCTGGTCAGTCTAATGCCATGGCGTATGGCGAAGGACTGCCATTACCGGACAGGGAAGATGCGCCTCATCCCAGAATTAAACAATTAGCGAGATTTGCGCATACGCATCCCGGAGGCCCGTCATGTCACTTTAACGACATTATTCCACTGACTCACTGCCCACACGATGTTCAGGATATGCAGGGTTATCACCATCCTCTGGCAACGAATCATCAAACACAGTACGGCACCGTTGGCCAGGCACTGCATATTGCACGGAAATTACTGCCCTTTATTCCTGATAACGCAGGGGTTCTCATCGTTCCGTGTTGCCGTGGCGGATCGGCTTTTACCGCGGGCAGCGAAGGGACATATTCAGAACGGCACGGAGCCAGCCATGATGCTTGTCGTTGGGGAATGGATACTCCGCTGTACCAGGATTTAGTCAGCAGAACGCGAGCCGCACTGGCAAAAAATCCGCAGAACAAATTCCTCGGCGTATGCTGGATGCAAGGCGAATTTGACTTAATGACCAGTGACTACGCGTCACACCCTCAACACTTTAATCATATGGTTGAAGCCTTTCGTAGGGATCTAAAACAATACCATTCTCAGCTTAATAATATTACTGACGCACCGTGGTTTTGCGGCGATACCACCTGGTACTGGAAAGAAAATTTCCCTCATGCGTATGAAGCGATTTATGGCAATTATCAAAATAATGTTTTAGCCAATATTATTTTCGTCGACTTCCAGCAACAAGGTGAAAGAGGACTGACGAACGCGCCTGATGAAGATCCGGACGATTTAAGCACGGGATATTACGGTTCAGCGTACCGGTCACCGGAGAACTGGACGACGGCACTGCGAAGCAGTCATTTCAGCGCGGCAGCCCGTCGGGGGATTATTTCTGACAGGTTTGTAGAAGCAATTTTGCGGTTTTGGCGCGAAAGGTGAGCGTTCATTAATTTGATTTATTTGCATCCATTAGCGCTTTTAACTGCTCCGGCGTAAACGGTGGTTTGCGTCGGTGCAACATCGCATGGCAATTAGGACACACAGGAAGCAAATCATTAACTGGATCCAGCAGGTAATCCTCTTTAACGGCTGAAAGCGGCACCAGGTGATGCATATGGATAAAGCCCTCAGCGATATCGCCATAGATCTTCACCAGATCAACGCCGCATACGTTGCACTGGCATCCGTGATATTCGACTGCTTTCTCGCGAGCTTTTTTATCGCGTTCATAGCGGTTTACCGTCACCTTTATCGCCGCACCTTCAACGTAGGTCCCCTGCGACGGCAACTCATCCGGGAACAGAACATCGGCTATGGGAGCCGCAGCGGCTTTATCCTGATGAATATGAAATCCCTGATCTATAAGTAGCTTGACGCATTTAGATTTTATTCCGCCGGTGAAATCCGCAGGGGTAAATTGCGTCCCCGTCATCAATGTCGCTGCGATGCCAGCAATCGCCTTCGAGGGGTAACGTCGGCCATGATATTCAATCTCATACAACCGTGCAGGCTGGAACTGATGAGTTTCTCCCGCATCCCATAAATGAATAGCTTCGATGATATACCGCCGCGGAAGATGATCGGGGAGTTTATTCATAGAGAATGTCCTTATACGTTCTCAGAACAAGCAGCAAAAAAACAAATGAGATCAAAGTAATATATCTTCACTTGCAGGCTTGAACAGCAGAAAATTTGCGAGCATGATCGTAATTATTTCACTGCCAGGGATATCAATGGCTTCCAGTAAATCGCTACAGCAGGCAATTGCCAACATAAAAATCTGGCACAAGGGTGAACAGCGCGCGCCGCATAAGCCATTGTTATTGCTATATATATTAGCGGGATACCTGAATGGACATCCGCGCCTTTTCGATTATGGCTCGGAAATCTACGAACCTCTGCACAGTTTACTGGAACGTTTTGGGCCACAGCGTTCACAGTACCGACCTGATATGCCGTTCTGGCGATTACAAGGCGACGGATTCTGGCAATTACACAATGCCGAGCTTTGCTCAACAGCAGGGAGCAGCCGACAACCACCAGTGAAGGAACTGACTGAATACCACGTTGCAGGCGGTTTCGATGAACAGCACTACGCCCTGGTAACTGGCAATAAAAAACTCATCAATACTCTGGCGCAACAGATACTCGAAGCGCACTTCACCGAGAGTATTCAGGAAGAAATTGCTGACGAGCTGGGTTTTGATCTCCAGCAAATCCGTAAACAGCGCGACCCGTTATTTCGCAAAAATGTATTACGCGCTTATAAATACCAGTGCGCGATATGTGGCTTTAATATGCGCCACGACGACACCACCGTCGCGCTGGAAGCGGCGCATATAAAATGGAAACAGCACGGCGGTCCTTGTGAAATTCCTAATGGCCTGGCGCTTTGCGCAATTCACCATAAAGCCTTTGATAAAGGATCGATTGGCCTGGATGAAAATATGCGGGTACTGGTCTCGGATGCGGTAAACGGCGGAGGGATCGTTGAGAGATTATTCTGGGATTTTGACGGGAAAACTATTGCGTTGCCACAGGTGCGTAAAAATTACCCTTTTGAGGGGTTTGTGGAGTGGCATCGAAAAGAGGTTTTTAGGGGGTGAGGTTGATAACTATCGCATTATGTTCAATATTGCTGACATAATCAGTGCAGGATCTTACCGCTAGTTTACAACTCGCCTTCGATAGCGGCGCAAAACGAGTTCTGTTGCCGATATCCTCGGCTATGGATATTCCAACAGTTCCGGCAGAGTTGTTTACCAAGTTTCAGGTAAGTTTTTACTCAGAATCGGTTGATGCGGTTTACAAGGCGCTGGATGTGAATTAACACATTCCTCAGCTTATTTACAAAAGGATTATTCCCATTTGATATAATATCAGTGCCAATTTACTTTTATCAATGGAATATATCTCGGCTAAATAACAATAAAACTTATCGCTAATGGATTAAATAAACAATTTTCTAATTCATTTCACCACCTTTGATATAGAAATTGATGGTGTTGTCGCTGCCATTGCTTATGGTGATGATAAAATCCACGTTTCTGGATCGTTGCGTAGAAAATCATCACTGCCTTGATATTTTGATGCGATATAATCATACCGTTCCGTAGTACCAATTTCAATTTCAGGCTAAACCCCAATATTAAAAAAATTAGAGTTATTCACTGATTATATTATCAATAATATAATCAGTGAATAACATGGACTATATAATAAATTGCTCTAATCATTTCCCTTACGAATATATGGGCCAAAAGCCCAAGAATCATAATAAGGGTGATGGACTAATTTTTCATTAAATCGAACACTATAAGTTAATTTTTTTATATTTTTACGTACAGCATTAATACTGGGCAAAGAGGAAAGATAATCTATAAACTTATCGATAGTGATTTCCCCTTCGCAACACTCAAACCCATCAATGATATTTTTCGCCATTTTTCCATTTTCATTTGTTTGATATATAACTCCAGGTATTCGTTGAAAAAAACTAGATAATGCATATTTGTCCGCTACATATGTATCATCCACATGATATTTCCCACCGAGCATAGTTGTAGTAACAATAAGCTTATACACACCTTTGGGTTGCCATGTTGATGGTAGTTCGAATTCTTTAATGATCACATCAAGATGATTAAGATAATGTTCAGAAATTCGATTTATTTGTTGAAAATAAGAACGCATAAATTTATTATTATGATCATGTATTAATGAGCTATCTCCAACGATGTTACACACTTGCTGATAGTACTTACCATAATATATTGGTTGACCATTTGATTTTAGTTCTGTAAAAATCAAACAATCATCCAGGAGAATCACGCAATCGCACTGATAATTAGCATGAGCATCAATTGGAGAAGCTTTAATCCCCGCATCACGAACTTGTTTTATAAATTGTTGCTCATGAAATCGCCCTTTACTTGCTTGAGAAATTTTTTTGGAACCAAATAATGACATTAGAGAGCGAGTCACTGAGCTATTTGCTATTAATGCAGGCATTAAGCATAAACCGTCCATACAGGGAATAAATGGGCAATCATTAAGATCATGTGATTTTGAATTGAAGGTAAAATAATCTATCAGTTTTTTTGCTGCATCTGCTGCAATCCCCTTACGTTGAAAGAATGATAACCAACTCTCACGGCTTTTTATGATCAGCCAGCGATCCAACTGTAGGGGTATAGGTTTTGTCGATGAAAATCTTTTGCTCATTTCTTCTTTAGATAACTCGACTAAACATTGATAAGCGTGCACCCAATTAAATAATGATATATTCCCATATTCTTCATGAAGGTCATCAGGAGACATATTTTCCAACTCGCTTAGATGAAATGAGCTAAAAACGCCATCAGAATTTAAGTAAGATGGCATATGATCCTTTACCCAACTATTTAGATGAAAATGTTTGTTACTAAATTCATGAACTTCGCTATATAGATGTGACGCTCTCATCATTAGTCTATTTCTTGCAATCTCATAATCTCGGTATAAACAAAAACTATCAACCTCAAGAGAGTAAATATTATTATCCAATTTTGTAAATACTGCACTACTTAGTCTGAAAAAGTCTCTTACTCTGCTTAATGAGTCAAAAACATTCCACTCATTAAGGTACCCTCCCATTGAAAGCAAGGTTTGTTTATTCACACAAGAAGTTAGTTTCAATGGCCCATGAGTCCGTAAATAAGAAAATATTCTTCCGGTGTAATTGGCTACCTCATCAAATGCCCTATCGATAACTCGAAAATATTCGATATCAGGTTCAGCATGAATATTAATATTTTCAGAAACGATAAATAATGGAAAAATCCTCTTCATTTTTTTAGGATCATTGACCACAACCAAGGATGATAATGATGATAAAAACATCTCACAAAACATGATGAGATTAAGTATTAATGCATGTGATTTTTTTGTATTTTTACGCCAAATACCAGCACATTTTGTAGCCGCAAAGAAAGAATTATTTATATCATGCATAATTTTACATTGACTCTCGAACTCAGAGATTAGTTCAATGTTATCAGGAAATGAGTTTACTAGCTCATTAATACATTTTTTGAATGTATTGTTATACTCAACTTCAGTCTGAACTGAAAATCTATTATAATAGATGGAAGATATTCTCAGCACATCCAAGGCGATATCTATACTAATATCATCTCTTTTTATGTACTCACAAAAAAAAGAACAAAACTGTTTCGGGTCGTTAGCAAGATTACTAATTCTAGTGGTATCATAGACTTTTTCCATTTTTCCATACATCCTATTGTCTAAATTACTATAAAACTAGCCACTTAACTAATAATTATAAATTTCATCTTTTACACCTTGCATTTTTATAACCAATGAAATCTACAACAAGCAACTGATGGATAATCCGATATTGGTCGCATTTAATGGCATGGTAGCAAAGTTTTCATCACATACCTCCTTTGCACCAGAATAAACGCCAGAGATCTGAAATTGCGAGTACACTACAGAAATTGTACTGCCGGTCCCATCAGCATAAAACCATAGTTACACAGGTAATCATCATTATTCGCCAAGATAATAAATATTATTCGGTAGAATAGCGTTCTCAGGTGGTCAGTAAAATTGTCTTCAACAAGATGTCTGCGCATCTCGTCTGCTAGCCCTACATAACTGCTCTCGACCGAAACTATTTATTGAATGTTCACCAAGGTGGGCGTGGAGACAAAATGACGTCTTTTGATATTAGCTACCTGAGCCACATGGTCAAAACGTTCAAGTAGCATACCGAAACCACCCTGCCCACGTAATGTGGACGATGCAGCTTCCAGCCAGAGCAAACTTGGGACCATCGACTACAAAATGAAGAATACTGAACTGCTTTTCTGGCAGGCCTATATACTGCACGGATATGGGTGATTTCAGACACAAAAAAAGCCGCTCTTGAGCGACTCGATTTGCATACGGTGTGGTGCCGAAGGCCGGACTCGAACCGGCACGTATTTCTACGGTTGATTTTGAATCAACTGCGTCTACCGATTTCGCCACTTCGGCACTGAAGAGGTATGCGGAAAACGTTGTGGATTATACCTGTCGCACGCCACCATGCAAGCGCCAGCTTGCTCGCACCTCGCTAAGTGCTGAAATTTTCAGCATTGCATACAGCGATGTGTAACCTTTGTCACACTCCAGGCACCCCGCCCTGCCATGCTCTACACTTCCCAGACCACACCAGAGAAGGACCAAAAAATGTCGATGATAAAAAGCTATGCCGCAAAAGAAGCGGGTGGCGAACTGGAAGTTTATGAGTACGATCCCGGTGAGCTGAAGCCACAAGATGTTGAAGTGCAGGTGGATTACTGCGGGATTTGTCATTCCGATCTGTCGATGATCGATAACGAATGGGGATTTTCACAATATCCACTGGTTGCCGGGCATGAGGTGATTGGTCGCGTGGTGGCGCTCGGGAGTGCCGCACAGGATAAAGGTTTGCAGGTCGGTCAGCGTGTCGGGATTGGCTGGACGGCACGCAGCTGCGGGCATTGCGATGCCTGTATTAGCGGTAATCAGATCAACTGCGAGCAAGGTGCGGTGCCAACGATTATGAATCGAGGCGGTTTTGCCGAGAAGTTGCGTGCAGACTGGCAATGGGTAATCCCACTGCCAGAAAATATCGACATTGAATCTGCTGGGCCGCTGTTGTGCGGCGGTATCACGGTCTTCAAACCACTGTTAATGCACCATATCACTGCCACCAGCCGCGTTGGGGTAATTGGTATTGGCGGGCTGGGGCATATCGCTATAAAACTTCTGCACGCAATGGGATGCGAGGTGACAGCCTTTAGTTCGAATCCGGCGAAAGAGCAGGAAGTGCTGGCGATGGGTGCCGATAAAGTGGTGAATAGCCGCGATCCGCAGGCACTGAAAACACTTGCGGGGCAGTTCGATCTCATTATCAACACCGTCAACGTCAGCCTCGACTGGCAGCCTTATTTTGAGGCGCTGACGTATGGCGGTAATTTCCACACCGTCGGTGCGGTTCTCACGCCGCTGTCTGTTCCGGCCTTTACGTTAATTGCGGGCGATCGCAGTGTCTCAGGTTCGGCAACCGGTACGCCTTATGAGCTGCGTAAGCTGATGCGCTTTGCCGCCCGCAGCAAGGTTGCGCCGACTACCGAACTGTTCCCGATGTCGAAAATTAACGACGCTATCCAGCATGTACGCGATGGTAAAGCGCACTACCGCGTGGTTCTGAAAGCCGACTTCTGATCCCTTTGCCGGGTGCCTGTCGCCCGGCGTTTAAATCTCTTTGGAAGGCGTCTCGCAATCTGCTGAATTTAGCGGTGAAGAGTGCGCAGCCGTTGCCTATACTCCAGGCAGGAAACTGGAGGATATCTCATGAGCGAACCCCTGTTAATTGCCCGCACGTCGGACACAGAACTGTTTTTATTGCCGGGAATGGCGAATCGTCACGGGCTGATTACTGGCGCAACGGGGACGGGTAAAACCGTTACGCTGCAAAAGCTGGCAGAGTCATTGTCGGAAATCGGTGTTCCGGTATTTATGGCCGATGTGAAAGGTGATTTAACGGGAGTAGCGGAGGAAGGTACATCTTCGGAAAAACTGCTCGCAAGGCTTAAAAATATCGGCGTCAACGACTGGCAACCGCATGCTAATCCGGTGGTGGTGTGGGATATCTTTGGCGAGAAAGGCCATCCGGTGCGGGCGACGGTTTCGGATCTGGGGCCGCTGTTGCTGGCGCGGCTGTTGAATCTCAACGATGTGCAATCTGGCGTGCTGGATATCATCTTCCGTATTGCTGATGATCAGGGGCTGTTACTGCTCGACTTTAAAGATTTGCGGGCGATTACCCAGTACATCGGCGATAACGCCAAATCCTTCCAGAATCAGTACGGTAATATCAGTAGCGCATCGGTTGGTGCCATCCAGCGCGGGCTGTTGTCGCTGGAACAGCAAGGCGCAGCACACTTTTTTGGCGAGCCGATGCTGGATATCAAAGACTGGATGCGTACCGATGCCAACGGTAAAGGCGTTATCAATATCCTCAGCGCCGAGAAGCTTTATCAGATGCCGAAACTGTACGCCGCCAGCCTGCTGTGGATGCTTTCAGAGTTGTATGAACAATTGCCGGAAGCGGGCGATCTGGAGAAACCAAAACTGGTGTTTTTCTTCGACGAGGCACATCTGCTGTTTAACGATGCACCGCAGGTACTGCTGGATAAGATTGAGCAGGTAATAAGGCTTATTCGCTCAAAAGGCGTGGGCGTCTGGTTCGTTTCGCAAAACCCGTCAGATATTCCGGATAATGTGCTCGGACAGCTAGGTAATCGCGTTCAACACGCTTTGCGGGCTTTTACGCCCAAAGATCAGAAAGCAGTAAAAGCTGCGGCGCAAACCATGCGGGCCAATCCGGCGTTTGATACCGAAAAGGCAATCCAGGAACTGGGGACCGGCGAAGCGTTAATCTCGTTTCTCGATGCGAAAGGAAGCCCTTCAGTGGTGGAACGGGCCATGGTGATTGCCCCCTGTTCACGAATGGGGCAGGTGACGGAAGATGAGCGTAATGGCTTGATTAATCACTCCCCGGTGTATGGCAAGTACGAGGATGACGTGGACCGAGAATCCGCCTATGAGATGTTGCAAAAAGGCTTTCAGGCCAGTACCGAGCAGCAAAATAATCCTCCCGCGAAAGGGAAAGAGGTGGCGGTGGATGACGGTATTCTTGGTGGATTGAAGGATATTTTGTTTGGCACTACCGGACCACGCGGCGGGAAGAAAGATGGTGTGGTGCAAACAATGGCGAAAAGCGCCGCCCGCCAGGTGACGAATCAGATTGTGCGTGGGATGTTGGGGAGTTTGCTGGGGGGGAGAAAAAGGTAAGTCAGGTGCGATTTGTCTTTGCCTGATGCGACGCTAGCGCGCCTTATCATGCCTACACTACTGCAATATATTGAATTTTCATGACTTTTCAGGCATGAACAAAGCACTCTTTGCTAACAATAATAAAGGGAGCTTTCGCTCCCCTTATTCGTTCATCAGATTACGATTTTCTCATTAACAGCCACAGGCTGATTAAGAAGAAGCTGGCGCTTGGCAGCAACGCGCCGATAATCGGCGGGATGCCGTAAACCAACGTCAGCGGGCCGAAGATCTGGTCCAGTACGTAGAAGACAAAACCGAAGCTGATACCGGTGACCACACGCACGCCCATCGGTACGCTACGCAGTGGGCCAAAGATAAACGACAGCGCCATCAGCATCATCACCGCCACGGATAGCGGCTGGAAGATTTTGCTCCACATGTTGAGCTGATAACGTCCGGCATCCTGACCGCTCGACTTCAGATACTTCACATAGTTGTGCAAACCACTGATGGAGAGTGCATCCGGGTCCAGCGCCACCACGCCCAGTTTGTCTGGCGTGAGGTTGGTTTTCCAGGTGCCGCTCACCGTCTGCGAACCGGTGATCTGTTTCGGATTGGTCAGATCAGATTCATCAACCTGCGACAGACGCCAGACTTTATGTTCCGGGTCAAACTTCGCAGTAGCGGCATAGCGTACGGATTGCAGACGACGATTCTCGTTAAAGGCATAAATACTGATGCCACCTAACTCTTCGTCACCTTTAACCCGCTCAATGTAGACGAAGTTGTTGCCATCTTTCGCCCATAAGCCTTGCTGAGTAGAGAGCAACGAGCCGCCGTACATCGCCTGCGCACGGTAGTTACGCGCCATCTGTTCGCCCTGCGGCGCAACCCATTCGCCAATCGCCATCGTCAGCAAGACCAGCGGAATGGCGGTTTTCATCACCGACAGCGCCACCTGCATACGGGTAAAACCAGAAGCCTGCATCACCACCAGTTCGCTGCGCTGCGCCAGCATCCCAAGACCAAGCAACGCCCCAAGAAGAGCCGCCATCGGGAAGAAGATCTGCACATCTTTCGGCACGCTCAGCAAGGTATACATTCCTGCGCCTAACGCGTCGTAACTCCCCTGCCCGGCTTTTTTCAGCTGATCGACAAATTTGATAATGCCCGACAGCGACACCAGCATGAACAGCGTCATCATGATGGTGGTGAAAATAGTTTTACCGATATAGCGGTCAAGTACGCCAAAAGGTTGCATCACACCGCTCCTTTACGCGAAAAACTGGCGCGCAGGCGGCGGACCGGCACGGTGTCCCAAAGGTTGAGAACAATCGCCAAAGCCAGATAAATCAGGTTAACGGTCCACATCCACAGCGTCGGGTCCAGCTTACCTTTACCGCCGTTCGATTTCAGGGAGGTCTGGATCAGGAAGAACAACAGATACAGCAGCATGGCTGGCAGCATCGACAGTACGCGTCCCTGACGCGGGTTAACCACGCTCAGCGGTACGACCATAAGTGCCATCATAAACACGGTGAACACCAACGTGATACGCCAGTTCAGTTCTGCGCGAGCACGATCGGTGTCAGTGTTCCACAATGTGCGCATGTCCATCTGGTCGGTATCGTTCGGGTCGAGCGCCACCGCCTGGTGACCAATGATCGCCTGATAATCCTGGAAATCCGTAATGCGGAAATCACGTAACAGTGCAGTGCCTTCGAAGCGCGTTCCCTGGTTGAGAGTGACGATCTGGGAGCCGTCGCGCAGCTGGGTTAAATGTCCGGAATCGGCCACCACCACAGAAGGACGTGCATTACCTTTTGGTCGAATTTGCGCGAGGAACACATCTTTGAAATCGCTGCCGTCAACGCTTTCGATGAACAGCACCGAGCTGCCATTAGTCGCTTGCTGGAATTGCCCTTGCGCCAGCGCCGCCATGCCAGGGTTCGCTTTCGCTTCTGCTAACACTTCATCCTGATGACGCGATGACCACGGTCCCGCCCACATCACGTTAACCGCCGCGACGATTGCCGTGAATACCGCAAGGATCATTGCCGCTTTCACCAGAACCGCTTTGCTCAGGCCGCAGGCATGCATTACCGTAATTTCACTTTCGGTATACAGTTTGCCCAGCGTCATCAGCAGCCCGAGGAACAGGCTTAATGGCAGGATAAGCTGCGCCATTTCCGGCACGCCCAACCCGAGAAGGGAGAGCACCAGATTCGCCGGAATATCGCCGTCAACCGCTGCGCCGAGGATCCTCACTAACTTTTGACAGAAGAAGATCAAAAGCAAGATGAAGAGTATCGCCAGCTGGCTTTTGAGCGTCTCCCGCACCAGATATCTTATGATTATCACTTTAAATACGCCCGTAAAAACTCGTCTTTTGCAGGATTTTAGCTTGTTTCATGGCTTAAACGTCATTTATTCTCTTGAGTCGTCGAAATCGTCGCTAAGATAATTATACTCAACGGATTCACCTCTCAGATTTTGTTCTGACGTGCCAATGCCGTAATAACGTTAAGATTAACACGAAGTCATCGCAACAGCGGACATGAGTTACGAAAGCTTGCAATTCTATCTGTAGCCACCGCCGTTGTCTTTAAGATTCAGGAGCGTAGTGCATGGAGTTTAGTGTAAAAAGCGGTAGCCCGGAGAAACAGCGGAGTGCCTGCATCGTCGTGGGCGTCTTCGAACCACGTCGCCTTTCTCCGATTGCAGAACAGCTCGATAAAATCAGCGATGGGTACATCAGCGCCCTGCTACGTCGGGGCGAACTGGAAGGAAAACCGGGGCAGACATTGTTGCTGCACCATGTGCCGAATGTACTTTCCGAGCGAATTCTCCTTATTGGTTGCGGCAAAGAACGTGAGCTGGATGAGCGTCAGTACAAGCAGGTTATTCAGAAAACCATTAATACGCTGAATGATACTGGCTCAATGGAAGCGGTCTGCTTTCTGACTGAACTGCACGTTAAAGGCCGTAACAACTACTGGAAAGTGCGTCAGGCTGTCGAGACGGCAAAAGAGACGCTCTACAGTTTCGATCAGTTGAAAACGAACAAGAGCGAACCGCGTCGTCCGCTGCGTAAAATGGTGTTCAACGTGCCGACCCGCCGTGAGCTGACCAGCGGTGAACGCGCGATCCAGCATGGTCTGGCGAT
>OHUA01000752.1_pt1 | contig 14641 bp, 10 predicted proteins | sample 1579051 | NCBI WGS metagenome assembly OHUA01 (sample SAMEA3879559, study PRJEB24766) | human gut metagenome | biome: human-associated habitat; feature: feces | place: USA | collected 1985/1987 | reverse complement strand
TGCCGGAACAGACTACAAATATTATTCCTTTGTCTATGAGCCTGTCGATGACAGACATGTACTCAGGATCTATGAGCAGTGAGCCGTCCTTTACAAGTGTTCCGTCTATATCTGTTGCTATTAGTTTTATCATTATTTATCTCCCAGGGCGTATATCTTTTGAATATTCAACTATATTATTATAAGAAATTATAATCTCATATGCAAGGGACTTATAGTGTATTTATTACTGTTTGTGAAAGAAAAAACCAGAATATATTGAAAGTTTCCTGCTCATATTGTATCATAGTAATACTGGCTTCATCTTCAATGCGTTGAAGCAATGAAAACTAAGGGGACGATATTTACTATGATAGTAGCACTTATTGAAAAAGTTTATTCTTTCTTGTGGGGAGATCTGATACACATTCCGCTGCCCGGCGGTGGGAGCGTGGGAATCTCCCTGCTCATAATTCTTTTGATTCCGACAGGAATTTATTTCACTGTAAGGACAAGACTTTTACCAATCAGAATGTTTCCGGACATGATAAAGGCGCTGACAGGTAAAAAGGAAAATAAGGACAGCCTGTCCACATTCCAGACACTCATTGTCTCTACGGCGACGAGAGTGGGCATGGGTAATCTGGTTGGTGTTGTGGCTGCCATATCAGTGGGAGGCGCAGGTGCGGTTTTCTGGATGTGGATAACAGCCATTATAGGTTCATCCACGGCTTTTGTGGAGGCTACACTGGCACAGCTTCACAAGGAGCAGGATCCATTGTACTCAGGCTATCGTGGAGGTCCGGCGTATTACATACACCATTACTTTGAGGATAAATCAGGCAAAAAGAAAAAACATGTTATTATAGCTGTTTTGTTTGCTATATCCGGACTAATCTGCTGGTGTGGCATAAGTCAGGTTATAAGCAATTCAGTTACATCATCATTTGAAAATGCATTTGGCATACCACCTATTTACACTACCGTAATTTTAGTTGCAGTGGCCGCTGTCATTGTGCTTAGGAAAAATGCTACGGTAAAGGTGCTTGACATAGTTGTTCCTATCATGGCGGTGTGCTATTTTGCCATAACCATTTTTATCATAATTAAAAATATAGGCATGATGCCATCGGTTTTTTCAAGGATATTTGAGGAAGCCTTCGGTATCAGGCAGGTGGCTGCGGGAGGCTTTGGAGCGGTGCTCATGAATGGTGTAAAGAGAGGTCTTTTTTCAAATGAGGCAGGCTCAGGCTCTGCTCCATGCGCTGCAGCGGCGGCAGAGTGCGATACTCCTGTAAAGGCAGGACTGACGCAGGCGCTTGGTGTATTTATAGATACGATAGTGATTTGCAGCTGTACGGCAATGATCATGCTCACTGCACCGGAGAATATAGTGGCAGGGAAAGAGGGCATGGATTTATTACAGTCAGCTATGAGGTATCATCTTGGAGATTTTGGAGTTATTTTTATAGCAGTCACATTGTTTTTATTCAGCTTTTCCACCTTCCTTGGTATACTTTTTTATGCAAGGAGTAATGTTGCGTACCTGTTTGGGGATAATTGGATTTCACAGACCATGTACAAGGTGCTGGCTCTTGTTATGCTGTTTGTAGGCGGTATCGCGGCATACACATTTGTCTGGGATCTCGGAGATGTAGGAATCGGCCTTATGACTATATTCAATACAGGTATTCTCTATCTGATGGGTGGACAGGCAATAAAGGAGCTGCGGGTCTTTGAGGAGAGTAATAAAGCACAAAGCAATAGTCAATGCTCACAGCAGGGTGATAACGTAACGCAATAACAATAGGAGATATATAAATATGAAAAGAGAATCATTTAAATCACGTCTGGGATTTATACTGGTAAGTGCAGGATGCGCTATAGGTATAGGCAATGTATGGCGTTTTCCGTATGTGACAGGTCAAAACGGTGGCGGTATTTTTGTACTGTTTTACCTTATATTTCTGGTATGCATGGGACTTCCGGTGCTTACGATGGAGCTTGCTGTAGGCCGAGCCAGCAGAAAAAGTGCTGTGATGAGCTACAAGGCTCTTGAGAAAGAGGGCAGTAAATGGCATATTCACGGATGGATAGCCATGCTTGGCTGCTACATGCTCATGATGTATTACACAACAGTCTCAGGCTGGATGGTTGCGTATTTCTTTAAATTCCTAAAGGGAGATTTTACATCAGGCATGAATACTGATGACACGGCAGCTGCATTTGGAAACATGCTTGCAGACCCCAAGCAGATGGCTTTCTGGATGATAGTTACGGTTGTGCTTGGCTTTTTGGTGTGCAGCCGTGGTCTGCAGAATGGGCTTGAGAAAATCAGTAAATTTATGATGAGTGCTCTGCTCTTGCTTATCATTGTCCTTGCGGTGCACAGTATCACACTTTCAGGGGCTTTGGAAGGCGTGAAATTCTATCTTGTTCCAAATCTGGATGCGGTCTCTGAAATTGGAATAAAGAATGTAATAACAGCAGCCATGAATCAGGCGTTTTTTACGCTGAGTCTGGGTGTGGCCGCAATGGAGATATTCGGCAGCTATATGGGAAAGGACTGCACTCTTGCAGGTGAGGGTGCCAAAATATGTGCTCTTGATACATTTGTGGCTATAATGTCAGGCCTTATCATTTTCCCGGCTTGCTTCAGCTATGGGGTGGAGGTAGACGCAGGACCAAGCCTTATCTTTATCACTTTGCCAAATGTGTTTGTAAATATGCAGGGAGGCCGCATATGGGGCTGTCTTTTCTTCTTGTTTATGACCTTTGCCAGCTTTTCAACCGTTATTGCGGTATTTGAGAATATCATGTCGTTTGCCATTGATATGTTTGGCTGGTCCAGAAACAAGGCTGCGCTAATAAATGGTGTGATAATACTTATTGCAAGTATGCCGTGTGTACTTGGATACAATGTGTGGAGCAATCTGCACCTCATAGGAGGCAGGGATGTGCTTGACAGCGAGGACTTTATGGTAAGCAATCTGCTTCTCCCGATTGGCTCACTGGTTTATCTGCTTTTTTGTGTGACAAAGTGGGGCTGGGGCTTTGATAAGTATATAGATGAGGCAAATACAGGATCAGGACTTAAGATTTCAAGGAAGCTTAAGCCGTATTTTCAGTTCATACTGCCGCTTTTAATTTTGTTTATTTTTATACAGGGATTGATATAGTTATGTAGTTTTTGAAAATCAGACAGGAGAGTGTAAAATATGTTAGACCAGAATACCTTTATAGAGACAGTGCAGAGCGTGGCCGAGATTATCAGGACATCAGCGGAGCCGATAGGCAGAGATGAAATCATGTCTTATTTTAAGGATATGGAGCTTAATAAAGCGCAGGAGGATATGGTATTTGAATTTCTCATCACACCACATGAGCAGGAGAATGAGAGTGCAGGTGATTATGAGGATGAACCACAGGACGAATTACATGGGGATGAATCGTCTGAAAATGCTGCATTGAACAATGTAATTTACTCAGAAGGCGATTCGATGGATGCCATAGCAGGTGGAAAGAATAATAAGGCCAAGCAGGATAATGAAGCTGAGCCTGATATAGACGAGGACAGCCTTATCCCGGATTCACCTATGTTTAGGATGTATCTTGAGGAGCTTGAAGAGATACCTGATTACACGAAAGCCGAGCAGGATGATATGTACAAAAAGCTGCTCGCAGGTGATGAGAGTGTGATACACACTATATCAAATTTCTGGCTCAAAAGTGTGCTTGCCATGGCAAAGAAGCTTGCAGTTACATCAGAGGGCTTTGAGGACGTAGTACAGGAGGGAAACATGGGACTTTTCATGTGCCTTACTGAGCTCTGCGGCTGCGGGGATGAGATAGATGTGGAAAAAGAGCTTCTGGATGCCATAGAGGAGTCTATGAAAGAGTGTATCAGGGAGCAGACCGGTGAGGATGAGAGCGAGAATACTGTGGTAGGAAAGGTTTCATTAGTAAACCGTGCAGTGGAGAAACTAAAATCCGATAAGGGTTTCGAGCCGAGCCTTAGTGAGCTTTCAGGCTACACCGGCGTGGATGAGGAGGAGCTTGAAAAGCTTCTAGAGCTTATCAAAAAGGCTGATGTGGAGAAAAATAAACAGGACAGTAAATAATCTGTGGCATTTGTAGATTTGTGTCATATATTAAACCATACCTGAATATATGAAAGGATGGAAAATATATGGCACGATTTACTAATCAGGCACAGCTTCGTTATGGCAACAATGTAGCCAATTCAAATATAGCAGTCGGAGAAATACTGGAGGTGCTTTCTGCTACGAAAACAGCAGTCAAAAACACCTACAATCAAAACGATACAATAACCTATGTGGTGAGCATCGTAAACTCCGGAAATACCGCGATAAACGGTCTGACACTTTCTGACAATCTAGGTGCTTATACCTTTAACACCAACACTCTTGTACCATTAACCTATGTAAATAACACCGCAAAATACTATACAAACGGCACACTCCAGGCAGCGCCTGCAGTAACCCAGGGACCGCCTCTTAGCATAACAGGCATAAATGTCCCTGCAGGTGGCAATGCAACTGTCATCTATGAGGCAGCGCTAAATGAGTATGCTCCTCTTGGCACAGAGGCATCTGTTACAAACACTGCTACAGTTAGCGGTACCGGAATCACTCCGGTCACAGCAGCAGAGACAGTAAATGCCGAGGCTGCACCAAATCTTGCAATTACTAAGTCAGTAAGCCCTGTTCCTGTGACGGAAAACGGTACACTGACCTATACCTTCAGGATTCAAAACTACGGAAGCGTTGCGGCAACCAATACCACAGGCGTGGTTATAACAGACACATTTGCTCCGGTTTTGAACAATCTTACAGCCGCATTAAACGGCACAGCCTGGACTGCAGCTACAGATTACACTTACAATGAGGCAACTGGCACATTTTCGAGCACGGCAGGTGCAATCACTGTTCCGGCTGCAACCTATACACAGGATAGCACAACAGGAGCGTGGGTTGTCACACCGGGTGAGAGCACACTTGTCATCACCGGAACAGTGTAGCGGCAGAGTTGATTAATTTTAAGAATTGTTTAATTTAAGTGATAAAAGTTGAAATATTGATACTAAATATGTAAAATATATATAGCTATTTATGAATAAGATGATGAAGATGATCATCGGCAGTTATAATTGATTAACCGGGGGATAAGACAAATGAATAATGCACAGTTAGTGATAGACGAAGTAAAAAAGGCAGTAAAGGGCAAGGATGATTGTATCATCAAGGCATTTGCTGCCTTTTTGGCAGGTGGACATATACTGCTTGAGGATGTGCCGGGAGTGGGAAAGACTACGCTTGCAGTAGCTTTTTCAAGGGCGATGGCGCTTGTGAATCACAGGGTACAGTTCACTCCGGATGTGCTGCCTGCTGATATACTTGGCTTTTCTATGTATCAGAAGCAGACCGGAGAGTTTGTGTACCGCGAGGGTGCCGTGATGTGTAATCTGTTTCTGGCAGATGAGATTAACAGAACAAGTCCCAAAACACAGTCTGCGCTCCTGGAGGTTATGGAGGAGGGAAATGTCACTGTGGATGGAATAAGCAGGAAGGTCCCGGAGCCGTTTATAGTGATGGCCACTCAAAATCCAAAGGGCAGCGCCGGTACACAGCTGTTGCCGGAGTCACAGCTTGACAGGTTTATGATATGTATGAGCATGGGATATCCTTCACATGATGCAGAGGTGGATATCGCAAAGGGCAAAAGTGTGAAGGCTGATGAGTATACGATAAAGCCTGTTATGAATGCACAGGGACTTGTTGAGATGCAGGGAGAGGTCGAGCAGGTGTTTATACATGACAGTATTTACTCGTACATTGTGGACTTGGTTGATGCGACAAGGACAAGTCCGTACATTGAGCTGGGAGTGAGTCCGCGAGGTACGATTGCGTGTGTTAGGATGGCAAAGGCATATGCGTATCTGAGTGGGCGAAGCTATGTCATACCATCTGATGTGGTTTCTGTATTTGCGGATGTGACAAAGCACAGAATCGTGCTAAATACCAAGGCGAGAGTATCACACGTACCAGAGCTTTCAGTGATAGATGAGATACTAAAGGCTGTTAAACAGCCGACAACTTATGTGAAAAAGGCAGGTAATCGTGATTAGTTTTTTGATAGGAATAATTACTGCGGCAATAGTTTTTTATATGTCGATGATATACGGTAATGTTGCACTGGCACTGCTTGGCTGCTTTATGTGTGTGTTTATGGTGCTGACATTTATAGCATTGCTTGTAAAGGCGCACCGGGCAGTGGCAGCTATAAACATTCCGATAGCTATCGCCACACAGGGCGAGAGTATCAGGGTGAGTCTTTCCTGCAGGCTGAAGGAGGCAGGCTTCGATGGTGTTAAATACCGTGTAACGGTGAAAAATAATTTATCCGGCGAAAAAAGTACAAAATGGCTGTCAGGAGGCAGTGATTTTTTGTACAGCGTAAACCTGTGCGGCAATTATGAATTTGAGCTTGTAAGGATAAAGCTATATGATTTTTCAAGGATTTTTTATGTCACGAAAAGAGTTAAAAAATATGCAAATGTTGAGGTGATGCCGCAGATTGATGAGATTCCTGTCAGGATAACGGACAGAGTAAGAAATTTCTTTGGGGATTCTGATATCTATGATGATTTAAGACCGGGATATGATCCGTCGGAGCTGTTTGATGTCAGGGAGTTTCAAAACGGTGACAGGCTGCAGAGTGTGCACTGGAAGCTTTCTGCAAGGACTGATGAGCTGATGGTAAAGGAGAACAGCCTGCCAAAGGCATGTGCGGTGGCCATAGTAGCAGATTTAAGGGGGATAAAGAAGGGCAGACAGGCGGATGCTTTTATGAAGCTTCTTGTCTCACTTTCCTTTTCGCTTATGGATCAAAAATGCTCTCATTATGTGGCGTGGTATGATACCGCCATAAATGATATTGTGAGAGCCAGAGTGGATGACGAGGAGGGCTTTTACATATTTTTGAACAGTTTTCTTAAAATAAAGCCGGATACAAAAAATGATGCACTTTTTTTGTATGAGGAAAAGTACCGGGCAGAAAAGCTTGTGTGTCTGCTTAGCGTGGACGGAAGACTTCAGATAAAAAGGGGAGAGGAGATAGTTGGCAGAGCGGATGAAAAAAACGAGATTGTCATTTAGGAAAAGCAGATGGCAGAAATCTGACACAAATGAGATAAAGCCTGATTATAATAATGCATTTACAGTGCTTGGTGTCCTGCTTACTGAACTTGCCAATGCAGCTGCAGCAGTACTTCTTACGGTGTGTGCAGTGTCTGTTGTGAATACGACTGTTTCACATGTGAGATGCCCATATTATGTGTATGTGTGGCTGTTTATTTTTTCGGTGATAAGCGGCTTTATAAACAGGCTTACATCGCTTGACACAAGAAAATGGGTGCGCCATGCGATAAATACGGGTCTGCTGCTTGTATTTGTGCTTGGTGTATTTATTGCAAACTGGCAGGCTGCAGAGCATATAAAAGACGGCTTTTTGTATGTAAAGGGCAGGTATCTTGAGATAATAAATGTGTACTATGGCACATCATTTGTCTGTCCAAAGGGCGATAAAGCCTTTGCGGGGGCATTTGTTGGCTTTGTATCGTTTATAGTTATGCTTTTGCTGATGACACTGGCGGTTCAAATTAAAAGAAGACGCATGCTCACATTATTTCCAACGCTTATGCTTGCGGTACAGCTGTGCATAGGCAAAAGCCCAAGTGTCAGCGAGGTTGTTATGCTCACGCTGTGTACACTCTGGTGTCTTATCGCAGATGGCAACGCACGCACAGTGGCAGGATATGATGCAAATGGCAGTGCACAGGGCAATGAGGTTTTAAGGATAGCGGCGGCGTTTTTATACATGGCGGCGGTGTCTGTAGTACTTTTCATATGTGTATTTTCATTTAAACCTCTTGCTGATACACTTGCCGATAAAAAGCCACAGATGCTTGCCTTTCAAAAGGATTTGGAGGGCAGCGTAAAATCATTTTTCAGCGTGGGAATTGATTTACAGGATGGCACGGTTAGTAATCACTATCCAAGCTACAGTGAAAAAACAGTGATGACGGTAGAAGCAAAGGCAGGAGTGCCTTCTAATATTTATATGAGAAGCTTCTACGGTGATACCTATGAGAATGGCAGATGGATTAAAAAGTCTGATTTTTCCGGGATGGAAAAAGAGTATCATGATGCTTCAAGGATGACAGCCTGGCAGACTACAATCGGATTAGCCACGCTGCTTGATGGTTATTATGATGATGAGACCAATCCGGCTACCGAAAAGTATACAATCACGATGGAGAAGCTTTCCACCAAATACACCTATTTGCCGTACTGTATCGACCCATACAGTATAGATGCCAAGGGTGATATAGATTTTGACGAAGACTTTTTTATCACAAAGGATAAAGGGACAAAGACTATCGAGGTGTCGGCGTGTCCCGGCTTTTTCGATGGTAGTCTGGAAACGTCCAGCCTTGAGCCCGAGCAGCCTCTTGAGGTCAACAATGATTTCTATGCGGCATACAATAATTATGTAATGGAAAACTATACTGCAAAGCAGGGTGGTGACGGGATTGTTGCGGAAGATGCAAAGTGGCTTCTTAGGACAGGACAGCTCACAAGCAATATGATGTACACAGGCTATATAAGAGAAAATGATGCCAACAGGATTGCGGCAGCACAGCTGGTGCAGCAGTTTCTGACATCGAAAGCTTTTAAGTACAGCAAAAATCCTCCCTCCACAGGCGGTAAGGATGTAGTTGAAAATTTCCTCTCAAATAGCAGACAGGGCTTTTGTGTGCATTTTGCATCGGCTGGCACGATGATACTCAGACAGATGGGCGTTCCATGCCGTTATGTAAGCGGATATTGTGCAAAGGAGGACAGCTTCAAATCCGGTGAAAATGATGAGGATATATGTGAGGTGAAGGATTCGCAGTCGCATGCCTGGGTTGAAATATATCTGGATGATTTCGGATGGATTCCGGTGGAGATGACACCGGGATATTTTGAGTATGTGATAGGTGAGAATCCGTTTGACTATATTGGTGTCAACGGAAAGAAAACAAACACCGGTGCTGCTTATAATGATAGTGAGCATATGAATGATACTGCGGCAGATGAAGATAAACTGGATGAAGATGCAGCAAATGAAGATACAAAAAATACAGATGCAGAAAATGATGACACAGCAAAAGATGATACATCAAAAGCTGCAGCAAACAGTACATCAGGTGATGGCAGTGAGAAGGCTTATGGTTCACAGTCAGGTGCGGATAAACGTACAGATGCTCAGAACTCAAAAACGAGACCTCATATACCACCGGTGATTTTAAAAACCTCACTCTGTGTGATTTTTCTGACTGCACTTACAGCCATCATAGTTTATATCAAAAGGCGAAGAAATATTTTGTGGGAAGCAAGACTTGCAAAAAGGGTGAAAAAAGGCCGTTACAGCATGGCAGCAATAATGATAAACAACCGCATCTACAAAGGACTGGGACATCCTTCAAAGAACAGGACAGATGAGCTTTATCTGGCTAACCTGAAGGAAAAATACTGCGGACCGGATTATTGCGGAATCCATTGGGACGAGTACATGCGCATCATACAAAAGGCTGTGTATTCATCAGAGGGCATCACAGGGGAAGAATGCTTTATGATAGTGGAAACATGGAGGCATCTGGAGAAAAAAGACATTAGACATAATTCACAAAAAAACATGTATAAAAACAGCATGATTAACAAAAAATAAATTCGTTGGGAAAATTGTGTTGAAATGATAAAGCTTCTGTGATATAAACTTTAACAGACGTGTTACTTTTAGGGAGGCATTTGTCGTACATAACTTTTAACAGGGTTAGTGTATGATAAGTGCCTCCTTTTTGTCGCTGGAGCAAAAAAGAATGATAGGTGCAAATCGGTACATACCCTGCATTTATAGGAGGAAAAGCTCATGAAAGACAAAATTTTTGGTGTCCTGCAGAGAGTAGGACGAAGCTTCATGCTTCCAATCGCAATCCTTCCGGTAGCAGGCTTGCTTTTAGGACTAGGAAGCTCATTCACCAACACCACAACAATTGAGACCTATGGTTTACAGTGGCTGCTTGGAGATAAGACTATACTCCATGCACTTCTTGTAATCATGAATGCGGTCGGAAGTGCCATATTCGATAACCTTCCGCTCATTTTTGCGGTCGGAGTAGCAATCGGAATGGCAAAGAAGGAAAAAGAGGTATCAGCACTTTCAGCAGTCATAGCATACTTTGTTATGAATGTATCAATCAATGCGATGCTCAAGATTTCCGGAAAAATCCTTGCAGACGGAAGCATTGCAAAGGATGTGCTTGATGGAACCATCACATCAGTATGTGGTATCCAGTCGCTGCAGATGGGCGTGTTTGGCGGAATTATCGTAGGACTTGGAGTGGCAGCACTGCACAATCGTTTCTACAAGATTGAGCTGCCGAATGCATTGTCATTTTTCGGTGGAACAAGATTTGTGCCTATCATTTCAACAGTGGCATATCTTTTTGTAGGAATCTTAATGTATTTTATCTGGCCTACTGTGCAGAACGGAATCTATGCACTCGGCGGAGTGGTGACAGGAACAGGATATTTCGGAACACTTCTCTTTGGTATTATAAAGAGAGCTCTTATTCCATTCGGACTGCACCATGTATTTTACATGCCGTTCTGGCAGACAGCAGTCGGTGGAACGATGGAGGTTGCTGGACATATGGTTGAGGGTGGACAGAACATCTTCTTCGCACAGCTTGCTGACTCTGCAAACATCGCACATTTCAGTGCCGATGCCACAAGATATTTTTCGGGAGAGTTCATTTTCATGATTTTTGGTCTTCCGGGAGCAGCACTTGCAATGTATAAATGTGCAAAGCCGGAAAAGAAAAAACAGGCAGGAAGCCTTTTACTTTCTGCAACACTTGCATGTATGTTTACAGGAATCACAGAGCCTCTTGAGTTCTCATTCCTTTTCGTAGCACCGGCTCTCTTTGCAGTACAGGTAGTGCTCGCAGGAAGCGCATACATGATAGCACATATTTTAAACATCGCTGTAGGACTTACTTTCTCAGGAGGATTACTTGATTTCTTCCTGTTTGGTATATTGCAGGGAAATGAAAAGACAAGCTGGCTGCTCGTGATTCCGGTGGGAATAGTATATTTCTTACTGTATTACTTTATTTTCAGCTTCCTTATAAAGAAGTTTGATTTCAAGACTCCGGGCCGTGAGGATGACGATACAGAGACAAAGCTCTACACCAAGGCAGATGTAAATGCAAGAAAAGCTGCCAAGGATACAAAAGCTTCTGACGACAAAGCGGCTGTAGACGAGCTCTCGCAGACTATATCACGAGGTCTCGGCGGCAAAGCCAATATCTCAGATGTGGACTGCTGTGCAACAAGGCTTCGTATCACAGTAATTGACCCTGAAAAGGTAAACGATGTGCTTCTTAAATCAACAGGAGCATCAGGAGTCGTGCACAAGGGACAGGGCGTACAGATTATCTATGGACCAAGAGTAACAGTGATTAAATCAGATTTAGAGGATTATCTTGCGAGCGTGACAGAGGAGCATTTCGAGGATGATGCAGCAGAAAATAATACAGCAGACGCGTCAAAGACAAAAGATTCAAACACCTCTTCTGATAAAGCACAGGATTCGGATGTTGAATCAGAGCCGACAAGTACAGTTATCATCTCAAGCCCTATGACAGGAATAGCAGCAGACCTCTCAACAGCGCCGGACGAGGCCTTCGCCGGCAAAATGATGGGTGACGGAGCAGTAGTCACACCTGAGGAGGGGGTAGTTGTAGCACCTGAGGATGGAACTGTTTTATTCGTTTTTGATACAAAGCATGCTTTGGGATTTACAACCGACTCAGGAATTGGTATGATAATCCATGTAGGAATTGATACAGTAAAGCTCGAGGGTAAAGGCTTTGACGTACAGGTTGAGGCAGGATGCCATGTTAATAAGGGCGATGTGCTCATGAAGCTTGACCTTGACTACTTAAAGGCGAACGCACCATCAGTTACCACTCCTGTCATCTGCACAGAGCTAAAAGATAATCAGAAAATCCGCCTCATCACAGACGGACCGATTAAGGCAGGAGAGCCTCTCTACGCAGTTGACACCTACGAGAAGTAATTCATACTTCATGATAATTGAATTGTCCGGTTATGTTAATAATAAATAGTTCGTATAAATTATCAGGAGTACATTAATAAATGTCAGAGGAATGATATGTACAGAATCACAAAGGTCTTAAATCACAATACAGTGCTTGCGGTAAAGGACAAGAGCGCAAGAGAATATCTTATAGTCGGAAAGGGTGTGGGTTTTGGAAAGAAAATTACACAGTCTGTCGAGCCAACGGAAGAGGATTCACTGTATGAGCTGACCCAGACAAGGGACAGAGGTCCGGCAAAGGATATAGTAAAATCCATCGAGCCGGAGTATCTGGAGATTGCAAACACACTGCTCGATAATGCAGAGCATGAGTTTGGTCATATAGACAGAAGCATATTGTTTCCTATGGCAGATCATATAGCATTTGCTGTAAAGCGTATGGAAAACAAAGAACAGATCAGCAATCCTTTAAACGATGACATCCGTGTGATGTTTTATAGGGAGTATAAGATAGCTGAGAATATACGCCATATACTAAAGGATAAAAAACAAATTGATATAATTGATGATGAGATCGGCTACATTACTCTTCATATTCATACATCCTTAAACAATTCAAAGGTATCGGATGCCATGGAGATGGCGGCAGCAGTTCGAAAATGCGCCACATTTATAGAGGAAAAGATCGGAAAGCACATAGATGTCACTACTATGGCTTACAACCGCCTCATGAACCATATCCGCCACATGGTATCAAGAGCCGCGACCGGAGAAAAATTAAAGGTTGATCTCAATCAGTTTATCGAGAAAAATTACCCGGAGTCATTCGCACTGGCAGGTGAGATATGTAATGAGCTTGGAAAGGACTTAAATCATGAGTTTTTGGACAATGAGACAGGCTACCTTGCCATACATATCGAGCAGATTAAGTGTGATGAGATGGTAAGTGAATAAAAAATGTGAAAACCTTCCTGCACATTAGGTTATGTACAAATCTCTTGCAATGTGGTACACTACATAGTTGTATCAACAAACATCCGATACACAAAATACATATGAAATCAATTTAAAGGAGATATATATACCATGAAACTCGGAATCGTCGGACTTCCGAACGTCGGAAAGTCTACATTATTCAACTCACTCACAAAGGCAGGAGCGCTTTCAGCAAACTATCCTTTTGCTACAATCGACCCAAACGTAGGTATTGTTTCAGTGCCTGACGAGAGAATCGTAAAGCTCGGAGAGCTCTATCACACAAAGAAGGTTACACCTGCAACAATCGAATTTGTTGATATCGCAGGTCTTGTGAAGGGAGCCAGTAAGGGTGAGGGACTTGGAAACCAGTTCCTTGCAAATATCCGTGAGGTAGATGCAATCGTACACGTAGTGCGCTGCTTTGAGGATACAAACATTATCCATGTAGATGGCTCTGTAGATCCTGCAAGAGATATCGAGACAATCAATCTTGAGCTTATTTTCTCGGATGTTGAGATTCTCGACAGGCGAATTGCAAAGATTGCAAAGCAGGCAAGAATGGACAAGACACTTGCAAAGGAGCTTGAGCTTGTTGAGGCAGTAAAGGCTCATCTTGAGGACGGAAAGATGGCCAGAACCTTTGAAGTGCCTGATGATGAGGATGCACAGCTTTGGTTCAAGGGCTATAATCTCCTTACAGCAAAGCCTACCATCTACGCAGCAAACGTATCAGAGGACGACCTCGCAGATGACGGCGCAAGCAATCCGCATGTTGCGAAGGTAAGAGAGATGGCAAAGGAAGAGGGCGCAGAGGTATTTGTTATCTGTGCACAGATTGAGCAGGAGCTTGCAGATCTCGATGAGGACGAAAAGAAGGAGTACCTTGAGGATTTAGGTGTTGAGTCAAGCGGTCTCGATAAGCTTGTAGCAGCCAGCTATTCACTTCTCGGACTGATTTCCTTCCTCACAGCAGGAGAGGATGAGTGCCGTGCATGGACTATAAAGAAAGGTACAAAGGCACCACAGGCAGCCGGCAAGATACATACTGATTTCGAGCGTGGCTTCATCAAGGCGGAGGTAGTCAACTATCAGGATCTTCTCGACAATGGAAGCCTTGCAGCCGCAAGAGAAAAGGGTATCGTAGGCATGGAAGGAAAAGAGTACGTTGTTAAGGACGGAGATGTAATTCTTTTCAGATTTAATGTATAATTTTATGAATAAAACGCTTTTATAAGCACAAAATCAAAAAGAAACGCATAAGATAGACCAAGGGAGGTCTGTTTTATGCGTTTTCTGGATTTATGCGAAAAAGAGGTTGTGAGTGTGGAGGAGGGCAGGTTCATCGGACACGTACGGGATTTGGAGTTTGATCCGGTCTGCGGCAAAATCTGTGCGATTATCGTGCCGGGACCGGGAAAATATATGGGAATATTTTGCAGGGATTATGAATATTGTATTCCATGGGTTAAGATTGTGAAGATTGGACCCGATA
>OHUA01000749.1_pt1 | contig 14668 bp, 10 predicted proteins | sample 1579051 | NCBI WGS metagenome assembly OHUA01 (sample SAMEA3879559, study PRJEB24766) | human gut metagenome | biome: human-associated habitat; feature: feces | place: USA | collected 1985/1987 | reverse complement strand
GGTGCAGCAGCGGTCCTTCGCCCACCACTCCGATCGGCGTGTCGCAGAGGGATGCGATCGGGGTGAAGAGCCGGGTGGAAAGCCCCGACTGGCCGACGTAGAGTTTGTCGCCTGCGGGGGAGAGGCCGCCGTCGATTTCGAGCGTGCGCTCTCCGGTGCGCCGTACCCGGGCACCGAGCGCCTCGATGCAGCGGATGGCTGAACGGGTATCGTCGCAAAATTCGATGTTATGCAGCCGGGAAGTACCTTCGGCCAGCAGCGAGGCGGCCAGGGCGCGCTGTGCGTAACTTTTGGAACATGGGGGAATGCAAATGCCTCGAACCCTCCCCGGGGGAACGGATTGATCCATATACGGATAATTACTGTATTTTTCGGTGCGGCAGTTCGGAGTTTACGTCCGTTGCGGCACTTGTCAAAAAGTCGTTGTTTTGCTTTCCATTTTCCGAATCCGGAATGATTCGCGCGAACTGTACGATGCAAACCGGTGTTCGAAAATGGTTGTCTGTTTGTTTTTTCCGGGATGCGCTCCCGGAATCGGTTGCGAGTCCGCAATCCTTTCCGGATTTCGTTTCGGACTTCCCGGGCTTGCCGGGAGGGGCGCTTGCCGCAGGCGGAAAACGGTTCCGGATTCCGGTCCGGGTTCGTACCGTCGTAGGCAGGAGTCGGGCGGATTCCGCGAGGCCGATCCGCCGGGCATTGCCCGACAGAAGGCGGGTACGGTCTATTTCTCCTCGGACGGATTCTCTTCGGCTGCGCTCGCGGGTTGTCCCTTGCGGAGTTTGTCGAGCGTCGGACTGCGCCGCAGTTCGAAGTGCTGTCCCAGATAGACCTTGCGCACCATCGGGTCGGCAGCCAGCTCCTCGGCCGAACCCGCCTTGAGGATTTTACCCTCGAACAGCAGGTAGGTACGGTCGGTGATGGCCAGCGTTTCATCGACGTTGTGGTCGGTGATGATGACGCCGATGTTCTTGTGCTTGAGCGTGGCGACGATCGACTGGATGTCCTCCACGGCGATCGGGTCCACGCCGGCGAACGGCTCGTCGAGCAGGATGAAGGCCGGGTTGATCGCCACGGCGCGCGCGATTTCGGTACGTCGCCGCTCGCCGCCCGACAGCTGGATGCCGAGGCTCTTGCGTACTTTCTGAAGGCGGAACTCTTCGATCAGCGCTTCGCAGCGTGCGGCCTGTTCGTCCTTTTTCAGATCGGTCATCTCCAGAACGGCCTTGATGTTGTCCTCGACGCTCAAACGGCGGAAAACCGAGGCCTCCTGCGCCAGATACCCCACACCCATCTGGGCCCGGCGATAGACGGGCTCTTTGGTGAGTTCGGCTACCTGGCCGTTGTCGTCTTCGAGAAAGATCTGGCCTTCGTTGGGTTTGATCAGGCCGACGATCATATAGAACGTCGTGGTCTTGCCGGCTCCGTTCGGACCCAGAAGACCCACGATCTCACCCTGGTTCACGTCGATCGAAACGTGGTTCACCACGGTGCGGGCTTTGTATTTCTTGACGAGCTCGCTGGTGTAAAGACGCATTTTTTATGAAATTTTTTTACAAAGTTATGTTTTTTTCCGAATTATTTTTATCTTTACATTGAAATTTGTGTTTGAGAAGAGTTATGAAGCAAAATGAAGATTCCCTGCTGCGCGAGAAACTGAAAGAATATTTCGGCTTCTCTTCATTCAAGGGGAATCAGGAAGCCGTGATTCGCAATGTGTTGAGTGGAAAAGATACGTTCGTGCTGATGCCTACCGGCGGCGGCAAGTCCTTGTGTTACCAGTTGCCCGCCCTGCTGATGGACGGCGTGGCGATCGTCATATCGCCGTTGATCGCCCTGATGAAAAACCAGGTGGATGCCATGCGCACCTATTCTAACGATGCGGGAATCGCTCACTTCCTGAACTCTTCCCTGAACAAGAGTGCCATCGCGCAGGTGCGCAACGATGTGTTGGAGGGGCGGACCAAGCTGCTCTACTTCGCTCCGGAGTCGCTCACCAAAGAGGATAACGTGGCGTTTCTGCGCAAGGTCAAGGTTTCGTTCTACGCCATCGACGAGGCGCACTGTATTTCGGAGTGGGGGCATGATTTCCGTCCGGAGTACCGCCGCATTCGTCCGATCATCAACGAGATCGGCACGGCGCCCCTGATCGCCCTGACGGCGACGGCTACCCCCAAGGTGCAGATGGACATCCAGAAAAACCTGGGTATGAGCGACGCTTCGGTATTCAAGTCGTCGTTCAACCGCCCCAACTTGTATTACGAAATCCGGCCCAAGCACAACGTCGACCACGACATCATCCGTTTCATCAAGCAGAACGAGGGCAAGAGCGGCATCATCTACTGCCTGAGCCGCAAGAAGGTCGAGGAGCTTACGGAGTTGCTCGTAGCCAACGGCATCCGGGCTTTGGCCTATCACGCCGGTATGGACGCCCAGACACGTGCGGCCAATCAGGACGACTTCCTGATGGAGCGGGCCGATGTGATCGTGGCCACGATCGCTTTCGGCATGGGTATCGACAAACCCGACGTGCGCTATGTGATCCATTACGATATTCCCAAGTCCTTGGAGGGATATTATCAGGAGACGGGGCGTGCGGGACGCGACGGCGGCGAAGGACACTGCCTTACCTTTTATAGTTATAAGGATATTCAGAAGCTGGAGAAGTTCATGCAGGGAAAGCCGGTGGCCGAGCAGGAGATCGGCAAGCTGCTGCTGCTCGAAACCGTGTCGTACGCCGAAAGTTCGATGTGCCGTCGCAAGACGCTGTTGCACTATTTCGGGGAGGAATATCCTGAGGAGAACTGCGGCTGCTGCGACAACTGCCTCCACCCCAAACCCAAGATCGACGCCCAGGCGTCGCTTCGCATGGCGCTCGAGGCGTTGCGCGATCTGGGGGACAAATTCAAGGCGGACTACCTGGCCAGCGTGCTGGTCGGTAAGAATACCGCGTTGATCAAGAGTTACGGACACAACAAGAGTGAATGGTTCGGGGCCGGTGCGGACCATGACATCCGTTATTGGGGAGCCGTGATCCGTCAGGCGCTGATTATGGGCCTTATCGATAAGAATATCGAAAATTATGGATTGCTGTCGATCAATGCCAAAGGAGAGGAGTTCATCGCCGCACCCCGCCCGGTCTATATAACTCTCGACCACGACTACGACGAGGAGGAGAAAGAGACCGATGCGGTGGCTCCTACGGGTAAAGGAGGGGCGGCCGACGAGGAGCTGTTCTCGATGCTCAAGGATTTGCGGAAGAAGGTGGCGCGGCAGCATGATCTGCCTCCGTTCGTCATCTTCCAGGATCCGTCGCTCGAAGATATGGCGATCCAGTACCCGATCACCATCGAGGAGATGCAGAACATCTCGGGCGTGGGTGTGGGTAAGGCCCGCAAGTTCGGCGAGGAGTTCATCCGCCTGATCCGCGCCTATGTGGAGGAGAAGGAGATCGTCCGCCCGCAGGATATGATCGTCAAGTCGGTGGGCAACAAGTCCGGCAACAAGATTTTCATCATCCAGGCCATCGACCGCAAGATGGATTTCGAGGATATCGCCCGGGCCAAAGACCTCGATTTCGACGAATTGCTGACCGAAATCGAAGGGATCGTCAATTCGGGAACGAAACTGGATATTTCCTACTACATCGAACAGGTGATCGACGAGGATAAATCCAATGATATTTACCTCTATTTCAAGGAGGATGCCCAGAGCGATTCGCTCGACGAGGCGATCGAAGAGCTGGGCGGCGACTATACCGAGGAGGAGATCCGGCTGGTACGTATCAAGTTCATGTGCGAACAGGGCAACTGACGGGGCGGGCAGAGGCGTTCCTTATGTATAACAGAGTGCGGGAAATCCCGCGAACTTATGCAGATATGGGGTATAGATTGCAGCGATTCAGAGTAATACTGATGACATCCATAGCGATTATGATCGTGGTGACGGCCGTATGTCTGTTCGTACATCCGACCTCCGGAGGCGCACTTTTGGTGCTGGCGCTCGGCGGGAGTCTGGCGGCCCTTATCCTGGATTACCGGCGCAGGGAGCGGGAGCGGAAGAAAAGCAAATGAGAATCGTTTAACCATAAATCGAGAAGCTATGAAAAAGAAGAACGCACAATTTAACAAGAAGACGGCGACCGTCGCGTTGATTTTTATGCTGGCTACGATCATGTGGCTTACGATCAATGTCGTTTGGTGCTTGCACGACGGTCATTATGCAAACCTGATTATTCCGGTGCTTTTCGTCGTCGCGGGCGTCGCAATGTTTTACAACGAATTTCACAAGAAACCTCGCAAGCATGTCGAGGATGTGAAGAAATACCTCTGATGATTGTGTCATCCGAAAGGCCAGTCCGAAGCTTTCTGCGGCCGGTAAATCAGGGCAGAGGGGTGTCGTTGGGCGAGAGCCGGTCCGGTGAAGGAAAATATGCCGGCCGACGGATGCGGCTTCGGGCCGTTTCTGTGGTCGGAGCGGAATCGAACGGGTGCGCGTCCCGCACCCGACGGTGTTCGGAGAAAGGGTACGACGTTTCCGATAAGCGGCCGAAGAGGGCGTCCGCTCCGGGAGGTGCCGGACGGTAGGCGCGAAGCGGTCGCCGTCGGCAGAGACGGAGAAGATCGGCTCTGTGCCGGAAGAGTCCGGGATAGAGGCTCCGGGAAAGATATTCAACCGAAACGAATGAGTGAAGTAAGAGCGAAGAAAGCGTTGGGCCAGCATTTTCTGGTCGATCTCAATATTGCCCGCAAAATATGCGATTCGCTGGGCGGCGGTACGTCCGAAAAACCGTGTCCGGTGTTGGAGGTGGGATGCGGCATGGGTGTTCTGACCCGATTTTTGCTGAAACGGACGGATGTCGTGACATACGGCGCCGAAATAGACTCCGAAAGCGTGGCGTATCTGCATGCGCATTATCCCGAATTTACACCCCGCCTTATGGAGGGCGATTTCCTGAAAATGGATTTGCGGACGCTGTTTCCCGAAGGACTGCGTGTGATCGGCAATTTCCCTTACAATATTTCGTCCCAGATATTTTTCAAGGTGCTCGAAAACCGGGACTTGATTCCGGAGTGCGTCGGGATGATCCAGAAAGAGGTCGCCGTGCGTCTGGCGGAGCCTCCCGGCTCGAAGGAGTACGGCATCTTGAGCGTGTTGTTGCAGGCATGGTATGACATAGAGTACCTGTTTACGGTCAATGAAACGGTGTTCAATCCGCCGCCCAAAGTCAAGAGCGCCGTCGTGCGTCTGCGCCGCAACGGAGTGGACCGGCTCGACTGCGACGAACGGTTGTTCGTCCGCGTGGTCAAGGCCTCGTTCGGCCAGCGCCGCAAGATGTTGCGCAACTCCCTGCGGGCGGCTTTCGGCGATTTCGGAGGGGCGGAACATCCCTTCTTCACGCAGCGTGCCGAGCGGCTTTCGGTCGCCGATTTCGTCGAACTGACACGGTGGGTGGATGCGAACGGAATATATTTCTGAATTATCTACTTTAATCTTGTATAATCCGAAATAAAGTCGTACCTTTGCATTATCAAAAGCAAAGAGATATGACATACTTTGAGTTTACAAAGAGGTTCCCTGACGAGAACAGCGCGATAGATTTCATTGTTGCGGCCAAGTATAAAGACGGCTATGTCTGTCCGAAATGCGGAAGCGTACACAAAGGCATATACCATCAAAAGTATAATCATCGTTTCCTGTATTGCAATAACTGCAAGAGCGAGTTTTCCGCATTGAAGGGTACGATATTCGAGAACACGCATCTTGATTTACGTATGTGGCTGTATGCTATGAATCTCGTTCTTGTGTCCCGAAAAGGAATATCTGCTTTGCAGTTGAAAAGGGAGTTGGGCATGGGTTCTTATCAGTCAGCGTGGCGTATGCTCCAGCAGATACGTAAGGCGATGGAGAAAGAGGAATACAAGGAAACATTCGAGGCAGTCGTGGAGATAGACGAGACTTATGTTAGGCGGCAAGCCTCGCAAAAATAACGACCATTCGGACGATGAGGACAACAAGCCGAAAAGAGGCTGCGGAACATCGAAAACACCTGGAATCGGTGTAAAGGGGCGCAACACGGGCAAGGTTCACGCAGTTGTCGCCAATTATAATAATGAAGAGGGAAAACAATTGAATGGCAAACAACTTTTCGCCGTTCTCAAAAAAGTATGCAAGGGCAACAATACTGTTATGACAGACCAATTCTCAGGGTACAACATTCTTGACAAGAAGAATGAACGCAACTTCGTCCGTCTTAAAATAGACCATACTGTAACATACTCTCTCGGAGATGGAATCCACACCAACGGTATAGAAAGTTTTTGGGCGATACTCAAACGACGCGTATATGGAGTGTTCCATAACGTATCAGTCAAGTATATACAGAAGTATGTGACGGAGTTCTACTACCGTCTTAACCACAGGGATAATAACGAGGCTTTTACCTCACTTGTTGAACTCGCAATAGTATAACGGTATGAAGAATAATAATTTACAAATGAGGGGAGGGAGTAAAAGTGAGACTATAACCGAAAACATATTCAGAGAGTTTTACGGAAATGGAGCATTTATAGAAAAATCAGCCATACCGTCCCATTACGGATTCAAATCAAAGAAAGGCACGGGATATAAAGGTTATCCCGATTTCTTTAGAGATAATGCGAATGAGGATTTTGTGATTATCGTGGAGGCGAAAGCGGATGATTATAAAGCCGCTTGCGAGGAAGTTGAATTTTACGCAAAGGTCAATAAGATAGATAAAGATATTCTTGCAATTGCAATATCCGGACAGACAATAGGAACGTACAAGTCTTCATTATTCATCAAATTTAATGGAGGGAAATACAAGGAAATAGACACTAATTGGAAGCTACTTCCGCTTGAATCATTAAGGAAGATATATAGGAAGGAAAAAATTGGAGACTGCATTTCTGATGAAAAATTACACACTATTTTATCAGAATTGAATAATACGTTTCATGAGCCGATGAAGATAAAGGACACAGAACGTAGTTTGTTCTTTGCCGGTCTCATGATAGCACTTAAAGATACTAACTTTAGAATAACATACAAGAATATACAAGCACCCACAAAAGAGCAGCAGGATACTTCAAAATACAAACTTATTGAATCTCACAACTTAAACAAGGCTATAATAGAAGCAATCGTCAATCAAATAAACAATAGAATCAATAGCTATTCAAAGGAGATAAATTGGAAGGGCCAATTTGCTTTTATTTTAGACATAGATTACGAATTGAAACCATATAAAGAGCTCATATCAAAAATTGAAAAAAACATATTTACCCCTTTTGAGTTTGACGAAAAACAAGACATATTAGGAAAAGCGTATAAGATTTTCCTTTCAAGAGCAGGTAAGATTGACAATAAGAACATAATCCTAACTCCAGACCATATAAAACATCTGATGGTAAGGCTTGCAAGATTAAGCGTAGATGATATTGTCCTTGATACTTGCACAGGTACAGGAGGCTTTTTGATGGAGGCAATGGAGGTTATGTCTAAACTTGCTAAGGGGAACGATGAGCTAATAGAACGCATACACAGGCATCAATTATATGGTTTTGAGATAGACAGGACATTATTTGCCCTTGCTTGTTCGAATATGTTTTTGCACGGGGATGGGCGAAGTAATATGATATTTGGCAATAGCTTGATTGAAGTTGGTTCTAAAATATATAGTGAATTTAAGCGAACATACAAGCCGAGAAAATGTATTATAAATCCACCGTATGAGAAAAATTTACCTATACAGTTTGTATATAAAGCATTAGAGTTGTTGGAGCCAAATGGGAAACTAATAATCGTTATGCCGAGTATAACATTGAATAAAAACGTGGGGAGTGGAACTGAGGATGTATTAAAGATGGCACGTTTAGATTTTGTGATAAAACTACCCCTGTCTACATTCAGAGAACAAGGTAGAACAGTATATACCTCTATATTTGGGTTCACTAAAGATAGTGGCGGTCATCGCAAAGATGACCGAGTGCTTTTTTATGATTTGGTAGACGATGGCCTTGTTAGTGTACAACATAAAGGTCGGGTGGATAAATACAAAAGATGGAATGCAATAGAAGATGCAATATATGATGTAATTAACTCATCAAAAGAAATATATGACGTTTGCGAAAAAAGGCTTATATATAATGGTGATACTTTAGTACCTTATGGATTTGTTGAGCATAAAGGGCAAATGAATTATTATCCTATTTCAACGCTATTTACTATACAAACAGGTGAATTACAATCAGAGGATGGCGAGGAAGATGGAGAATATGACTTTATTACGGCTTCTGAAAAATGGAAGAAACATAATATGTACCAAATGGAAGGAGAGGCTATAATATACGCAAATAATTCGGAAGGTTCACTCGGAAGATGCCATTACGTAAATGGCAAATTTATGGCAAGTACGTTATGCCTAATACTCCAAGAAAGGAATCACATACAATTCCCGTTAGATTTGGAATACTATTCTTTCTATTTTATGTCAATAAGAAAGCAGATAACAAGCCGCTTAAAAGACGGGACTTCAAAACTTTCGATTAGCCAAGATAAATTCAAAAATTATCTAATTGAATACATCCCAATACAAGAACAGCGTAAGAGAAAGGAGATTATAAAGCAAAGGAAAAGAGACTTGGAGGAATTAAAGAGACAAGAAAAAACATTAGAAGAAACATTGTATGATTTATAGAAAAAAGTAGGGAGAAAGCCCTACTTTCCATAATTTTCGTATCTTTATGTTACATAGTTATACAAGATCAAAGTGGATAATTCCGTATGCGTTTTATGGAAGGAAGTCGTTTCCCGTTAAATCTCATGCTTTGGATTGACCGCTCCCACGACGGCCGTGATAAGATCTTCGCGGCGGAGGTATTTGACGGCCAGCCGTTGTACCTCGGCCGGGGTGATTGCCTGTATCCGGCGGATGTTCTCTTCGATGACACCGTTGTTCGTGCCGCAGAGGAGGTTTTCGATCGTCACGTCGGCGATGCCGAACGGTCCGTCGAGGATGCGCATCACCTCGCCCGTCATGATGTTCTTCACCAGCGAAAGTTCCTCTTCGGGCATCGGCTCCCGGCGCAGCCGTTCGATTTCGTTGTAAATTTCCCGAAGTGCCGGGGCCGTCACCTCGGCTCCGACCTGGGCAGCGATTCCCAGGTAACCCTCCCGCTCGAAATTGACCATGGCGGCACCCACGCCGTACGTGTAACCGTGCTCGCCGCGCAGGTTTTGCATCAGCCGCGAGCCGAAATAGCCGCCCAGTACCGTAGCGACGACCTGCATCCCGACGAAATCGGGATGTGTGCGGGTGAAGAGCAGACGCCCTACGCGCAGCGAGGATTGCACGGCGTCGGGCCTTTCGACGAAACGATAGGCTTCGCTGCGGGGAGCCGGAAATTCGGCTGTGGCGCTGCGGTCGGCACGGGGGAGTTTTTCGGCCAGGGCGCCGATGCCTTGCAACTCCTCCTCCCCGATGCGGCCGCTGCATACGACCAGACAGTTTTCGGCCGTATAGAGTCGGCGGTAGAGTGATTCCAGGTCTGCACGCGTGAGCGTGTCGTAATTTTTCTCGGGATAGGAGATGCCGTAGGGATGTTTGTCGCCGAAGAGAGCTTCGGCGAAGATTTCACGCACGACGGTATCGACCTTGCGCCGTTCGATCGTGAGGGCCTGCTTGCGTTTTTCGCAATAGGCACGCAATTCGTCCTCCGGGAAAAGCGGTTGCAGGAGGATTTGTTCCGCGACTTCGAGGGTCGGAGCGAAAAATTTCGATAACGAACTGAAGCTGATATATACGTAGTCCCGATCGACATTGACTTCGAAGTAGGAGCCGTAGAAATCGAGCTGTTCGGCGATTTGCCGGGCCGTCATGTCGCGGCTGCCTTCGCTCAACATATTGGCCGTTGCGGAGGCTGCGAAAGGCGCGTGCTGCATCGACGATCCGGCGCGGAAGACGAACGTGAAGCGCAGGACTTCGAAATCGTCGGACGGAATGGCGTAGAGGGAGGCTCCGTTCGGGAGCGTATGGCGCTGGGCGCGGGGTACATCGACCTCGCGGGGAGTGATCAGGGGCGGTTGTTTCATTGTTTGGCTCGGTAGATTAGGGTGGAACGATTTTCGGGACGGAACGTGCGGCGGCTGAAGTCGGCGATCTGTTCGGCCGTTTGCGAACGGTAGATCGTCACTTCCCGGTTGATGAGGGGCAGATCGCCGAGCATCTCGTAGAAGCCGAGGTTCATCGCCTTGTTCATCACGTTAAGCTCGCCGAACAGGGTATTCGCTTCGAATTTGTTCTTGATCTTTTCCAGCTCGTATTCGTCGATCTTCTCCGTTTGCAGGATTTCGATTTCATGCAACAGGGCTGCTTCGGCCTGTTCGACGGTGGTCGAGGGCAGCAACTGGGCCGTGAAGACGAAAAGTCCCGGATCGACTTCTCCGGAAACGTAGGCATTGACGCTTCCCAACAGTCGCTGTTCTCTGACCAGATGCTGATAGAGGCGTCCCGATTCTCCGCCTGCCAGCAGGTCGGAGGTCATATCGCCCAGGAAGAAGTCCGGAGAAGTGCGCGAGCCTATGTGGTAAGCCAGTACGACCATCGTGGCTGGTACGTTGCGTTCGACCTCCTCCCGTCGGGATTCGGTTTGCGGCGGTTCCTGCGGAAGCGATGCCGCAGGTTGCGGATTGTCCGCGATCGGGCCGAACCATTTTTCGCACAGGGCGATCGTCCGCTCTTCGGGGATATCTGCCGAGATGGAGAGAATGGCGTTCGACGGGTGGTAGAAACGGCGGTAGAAATCGCGCACTTCGTCGAGCGAGGCTCCGGCGATGTGATCGGGCGAAAGTCCGATCGTCGCCCACCGGTAGGGATGCACGCGGTAGGCCAGGGCCCGCAACAGCATCGACATATCGCCGTAGGGTTGGTTGAGGTATCGTTGTTTATACTCCTCGATGACAACCCGTTTCTCGGTTTCGAGGTTTTCCTGCGAGATGTCGAGTCCCGTCATGCGGTCGCTTTCGAGCCAGAGGGCCGTTTCGATGTTGTCCTTGGGCAGGGTGATGTAAAAGTCCGTGTAGTCGTTGTTGGTGAAGGCGTTGTTCTCCCCGCAGGCCATCTGTACCGGTGTATCGAAGTCGGGAACCGCCTTCGTGCCCCGGAACATGAGATGTTCGAACAGGTGGGCGAAGCCCGTGCGGGAGGGATTCTCGTTGCGGGCCCCGATCTTGTAGAGCAGGTTTACGGCGGCCAGTTTGGACGAGCGGTCGCGGTTCACGACGACCGTCAGCCCGTTCGGAAGCGTATGTTTCTGGTAGTTGATCACGTTGTTGCAAATTTTTTCAAAGGTACGATTTTATTTGCAAAAAGCGTGCTCCGAAATGGAATGGCCGTTTCTCCTTGTTTTTGAAGCGTTTCGATAGAAGGTGTTGATACTGTTATTTTTATAACATTGTACGTTGCGATATTTGTCCGGAAATATGGCGGAATTTTCGTTTGGAATTTTTAACTTTGTGCCGATTCAGGCAGATTTCACAGCTGAAATAGTACAATCTAATACCGATAAAAATGGCAGAAAAGAAATTTATCACATGCGACGGTAATTACGCGGCAGCCCACATAGCTTATATGTTCTCGGAGGTTGCGGCGATTTACCCCATCACTCCGTCCTCGACGATGGCGGAACTTGTCGATGAGTGGGCCGCTCAAGGTCGTAAAAATATTTTCGGAGAAACAGTCCGGGTAGTCGAGATGCAGTCGGAGGCCGGTGCCGCCGGCGCCGTGCACGGATCGCTGCAAAGCGGTGCGCTGACTACGACTTTTACGGCATCGCAGGGTCTGTTGCTGATGATTCCCAATATGTACAAGATCGCCGGCGAGTTGTTGCCCGGCGTATTCCACGTATCGGCGCGTGCGCTGGCGGCCCAGTCGCTTTCGATCTTCGGCGACCATCAGGACGTGATGGCCGCGCGTCAGACCGGCTTTGCAATGCTCGCCACCTCGTCCGTGCAGGAGGTGATGGACCTGGCAGGTATCGCGCATATCGTGTCGCTCAAGGCACGCGTTCCTTTCCTCCATTTCTTCGACGGATTCCGTACTTCGCACGAGATCCAGAAGATCGAGCTGATCGACGAAGCGGCGCTGACCGCGATGCTCGACCGCGACGCGCTGAAGGCGTTCCGTGCCGGAGCGCTCAACCCGGCTCATCCCGTTACGCGCGGCACGGCCCAGAACCCCGACATCTATTTCCAGACCCGCGAGGCGTCGAACAAGTTCTACGATGCGATTCCCGACATGGTAGCCGAGGCGATGGAGAAAATATCCGAGATCACGGGCCGCACCTACAAGCCGTTCACCTATTACGGTGCTCCGGATGCGGAGCATGTCGTCATTGCGCTGGGTTCGGTGACCGAAACGCTGAAGGAGACGGTCGATTACCTGAATGCCAAAGGCGAGAAAACGGGCGTGGTGACCGTACACCTGTTCCGTCCCTTCTCGGTAAAATATCTGACGGCTGTACTGCCCCAGACGGTCAAACGCATCTGCGTACTCGACCGCACGAAGGAGCCGGGAGCCAACGGCGATCCGCTCTATATGGATGTCGTCGAGGCGTTCGCCACCTGCAAGGAGATCCCCTGCGAGCGCAAGCCGCTCATTATCGGCGGCCGCTACGGTCTTTCGTCGAAAGATACTACGCCGGCACAAATGCTGGCCGTTTTCGCCAACCTGAAGGCGAACGAACCCAAGAATCAGTTCACGGTGGGCATCGTGGACGACGTGACGTTCCGTTCGCTGCCCGTAGGCGAGGAGATTTCGCTGGCGAAGCCCGGTACGTTCGAGGCTCTCTTCTTCGGACTGGGCGCCGACGGTACGGTGGGTGCCAACAAGAACTCGATCAAGATCATCGGTGGTACGACCGACAAATATTGCCAGGCCTATTTCGCATACGACTCGAAGAAGTCGGGCGGCTACACGGCTTCGCACCTGCGCTTTGGCGACAAGCCGATCACCTCGCCCTACCTGGTGACCACGCCCGATTTCGTGGCGTGCCACGTGCCTTCGTACGTGGATAAGTACGACGTGCTGAAGGGCCTCAAGCCGGGCGGTTCGTTCCTCTTGAACTCGGTGCACGATGCCGAAACGACCTGCCGGACGCTGCCCGATCACATGAAGGTTTTCCTGGCCAAGAATAAGATCAACTTCTATATCATCAACGCTACGAAGATCGCGGCGGAGTTGGGGCTCGGTTCGCGCACCAATACGATCATGCAGGCGGCATTCTTCAAAATCGCGAACGTGATTCCTTTCGAGAAGGCCGTCGAGGAGATGAAGAAAGCGATCTATAAGAGCTACGGCAAGAAGGGCGAGGACATCGTCAATATGAACTATGCGGCCGTCGACGCCGGCGGCAACGCCGTGGTGAAGGTCGAGGTTCCGGCCGAGTGGGCGAATATCGTCGTGAAGGAGGAGGAGCACACGGCCGATGCCGCGCGTCCCGACTTCGTGAAGAAGATCGTCGACCCGATCAACGCCCTGAAAGGCGACCTGCTGCCCGTTTCGGCCTTCAACGGCCGCGAAGACGGCACGTGGGACAACGGCACGGCCGCTTATGAGAAGCGCGGCATCGCCGTCAACGTTCCCGAGTGGAAGATCGGGAACTGTATCCAGTGCAACCAGTGCGCCTATGTCTGCCCCCACGCCACCATCCGTCCCTTCGCTCTGACTGAGGAGGAGGCCGCCAAGGCTCCCGCCGCTGCCAAGATCGTGGACGTGAAGGCCGGCAAGGGCAAGGGTACCTATCAGTTTACCATGGCCATCAGTCCTCTGGACTGCATGGGCTGCGGCGTCTGCATCGGCGTCTGCCCGGTGAACGCCCTGTCTATGGTTCCTCAGGAGGGTGAGCTTGCGCAGCAGGATGTGTTCAACTACTGCGTCTCCAAGGTCTCCGACAAGAAGGATATGCAGGATCTCACCGTCAAGGGCAGCCAGTTCAAGCAGCCCATGCTGGAGTTCTCCGGCTCCTGCGCCGGCTGCGCCGAGACCAGCTATGCCCGTCTCGTCACCCAGCTGTTCGGTGACCATATGTATATCTCCAACGCCACCGGCTGCTCCTCCATCTGGGGCGGTCCTGCGGCTACCTCTCCCTACTGCGCCAACAAGGAAGGCCACGGCCCCGCATGGTGCAACTCCCTGTTTGAGGATAACGCCGAGCATGGTCTGGGTATGTACATCGGCCAGAACAAGATCCGTCAGGATCTGGCCGAGGAGACCCGCCAGCTGATCGCCGTGGAGTGGGCTCGTCCCGAGCTGAAGGCCGCCGCTCAGGCATGGCTGGACACCATGGAGGACGGCGAGGCCAATGCAGAGGCTGCCCGTGCCTATGTCAAGGCTCTGGAGGACAGCATCTGCACCGTGGATGAGCTGGCCGCTGTGCCTCAGTTCGCTGAGCACGCCGCCGAGCTGAAGGCTAAGGGCGCTCTGTTCTGCGACTGCGAGGCCTGCACCATCGCCGCTGACCTGCTGAGCAAGAAGGAGTATCTGGCCAAGAAGTCCATGTGGATCTTCGGCGGCGACGGCTGGGCCTACGACATCGGCTACGGCGGTCTGGACCACGTCATCGCCTCCAAGCAGGATGTGAACATCTTCGTG
>OHUA01000744.1_pt1 | contig 14729 bp, 9 predicted proteins | sample 1579051 | NCBI WGS metagenome assembly OHUA01 (sample SAMEA3879559, study PRJEB24766) | human gut metagenome | biome: human-associated habitat; feature: feces | place: USA | collected 1985/1987 | reverse complement strand
ATTACACCGCAAAGCACTTGTAACTCGTAGCTCGTAACTCTTATACCACCGGCAGAATAAACCAGAACGTCGATCCTTTACCCAATTCACTATCTACACCGATAGTGCCTCCCAGTTGCTCTATAATACTCTTACTGATAGAAAGTCCCAGGCCGGTGCCCTGAACAAACGAGTTCAATTTTATAAAGCGGTCGAATATCTTCTCACAGGCTTCCGGGGCAATACCGATACCTGTATCCGATACATATATCCGTAAATGCTTTGCATCCGGTTGGTCATATCCGATACGGATATAGCCGGTTGTAGTGAACTTAATCGCATTATTTACAAAATTAGCAACCACCTGGTGCAAACGATTAGGATCACTCACAATGACGCATGACGGTAAAGTCGGTTCAAATAAAAGCTCAACACCCGGCTTCACACGCAGTTTCATGGAGCGCTGAACATCTCCACACAGAGTATTCACATCCAGATCCCTTATTTTAAAGTCGAAAGTTCCCGCCTCAATCTTCGATAAATCCAGAATATCAGAAATCAGTTGCAGCAGAAGTTCATTATTCTCTTCCACCATCTTTGAGTATTCCCGCTTTTCTCCCTGATCTTCCGTCTCCACCAGCAAACTTGAAAAACCTACAATAGCATTCAACGGTGTACGTATCTCATGACTCATATTCGCCAGGAAAGCACTCTTCAAGCGGTCTGCCTCTTCAGCTTTCTCTTTGGCTTCAATCAGTTTTTGTTCTGTTTCCTTCAATTCAGTGATATCGTAGTTAACACCGATCAGTTCAATCAGCCCATTCTCAGGATCATAGCGGTTGAGCACTACATTCATACGTACCCAGTTCCACTGGTTCAATGTTCCGGATTTGAGCACGCGCATTTCACTTTTGAAACTCGTAGCTTCCCCCCGTTTGGCCTTCTCAAAGAAAGCCAATACACGTACCCTGTCTTGCGGGTGCATTTTATTATAAATTCCTACCACTTCAACCAATGGCGTATCTTCATCTTCCCCCATATTCTTATACCATTGCTTGATGGCATATCCATTACGGGTAAGTAGGTTCAGTTTGGCATAACCTACTTTGGCATATTCAGAAATCAACAGGAAGAAGTTTTCAAAATCACGTATCCGGTTAATGGAACTGATACGTTCCGTATTGTCTATATTGATAAGTACAAAACCATTGTTATAGCCCTGCTTATCGTATATCTTACTTATTTTCGTATAAAGTTCTATTCCACCTCTTTTCTCCGATTCATAATAATCGCTCACATTGGAGAATTCATAGTCCTGCGAAAAGTCAAGTTCATCTTCCACTTTCACCCTTTCACGGATGTCAGACGGCACATTCGGATTCTCATAGAAGTTCACTCCAATCGTACTTGATTTGTCCTTAACCCCAAATATCTCCATATCTTTATTATTAAGATCTATCAGTATCCCATCCTTATTATAAATCTCCACACCGACAGGAATATTGGAAAAGAGATTTCGCAATAGTTTCTCGCTGTGATCCAAAGCCATATACGTACGACGCATCTCAGTGACATCCATATAGAGACAAACCAATTCATCCGGTTCGGGAGAATAAATAATACAATGACAAGTCCTCTTTGACTCTTCAAAATATTCATCCAGTTCCCTGTACAGACCATGCTTATGTATATCTGCAAGAATCCTAAGCTTGGTTGACAGTTTGTCTGAAGAATAGATTTCTGAAGCAAAACGCCCTTTATATCTCTCTAAAGGCGAACCGCACAAATCGGCACTGAACTGATTAGCATCTGTGATAAGATAGTCATAAGGTTCACCTTCTTCATCACAAAGAATGGAAAGGCGTACATAACCCATAGGCATATACTTATAGAGATTACTCAGGAAATTACGTTCACGGTCGGCCTCATCTCTGGCAAGACGCAAGCTGATACAAATATTAATGATATCGGCTAAAGAGGAGAACCATTGATAGTCTTCATTCGTCCATTTATAGTACCTATCTACCAAGTCAATACCGATATATCCCCACACCCGTTCGGTATTCCGGAGCGGAACCACCATGAGTGACTTTATATTCTGCATAGCAAGTATCTCAGACTCCTGACGTGCCACCCGTGGCAAATCCGATAAAGTATTCAATAAGATGGGTTTGCCTGCCAACATTTGTTTAAGCCACCACTCCATGCCATTAGTAGGAATTTGTTGCAGCATGTCTATTTCCGGACTAACTCCTTCAGCCACTACCTCGTAGGTACAAGTTTGTGTGCGATATTCAGCATCGTATTCCACTATATAGACACGTCCGCCATGAAAGAGTTCGAGGACATCCTTCAACACTCCCGAAATCACTTCACTCAGGCTTTTATCTTTCAGAAAATTACGTAAGGACTGGGACACTGAATGCTGTCGGAACAGCAATTCATTAAACTGTTTCAGAATATCACCGGATTGTGCGTCTGCAGGGGTATTGACCAATTGAAGGATACCAAATGCTTTTGGATGCCCATCTTCTGTCAGCCACTTTTCGCCCAGACGGGAACAAACCCACACAATGCCTTGTGAAGAGTAAATAGGAAAAGTTTGCTCATATACCTCGATTTCTTCTATCGAAAGGAATTCACGTGTGATACGGCAACGGTAATCTTCACGAATCAATTGGCCGAACTGGCGAAAAGTCAGAGTATCTCCCTCCAAGCCTAACAAATTACAAACATATTCGGAACAAAGATATTCCCCCGTAGCGAAATCTGCCCACCAGCCTATTTGTCCAACAGATGAAAGGAGCTGAAAACGTTTTGCCTCATGTGATTGGTTGCCACTCATACGATTGTGCTTTTAATATTCGTAAATAGTGCAAAGATAATGCTTACTTATTAATTTCCACTCTATTCATATCAACAAAAAAAAGAAAGTTTGGGTTCGTTAATGTAGTAAGTCAGAAGAGTTTATCAGCCGTTTTTTTCAACAATTCAGTTTGTCACTTAATTGTAACCTAATTGAGAATCAATTGTATGACATGTGTATTACGGTTGTAATTCCGTTGCCGCATCTTTGCACCGGAAACAAGAAACGATAAAAGATGAGCATGAAACTGGATTTAGGAAAAGTATTTTTCTTCATTTTATTATTGGTGCTTTCCACCATGACCGCCATGGCTGGAAACATCAAAGGAACCGTCCTCGACAAGCAGACGAAAGAGCCACTGACCGGAGCTACCATACAGATAACCGGGACAGCGCAGGGTGTGGTAGCCGATATTGACGGCAATTATACACTGAATGTAAATGACGGTACATATACCATAACCGTGAGATATATAGGATACAAAGACATCCTGCTCAACAGCATAAAAGTCAAGGCCGAAACTTTGCTGAACTTTGAGATGGAAAGTGATGCACAAACGTTAGGCGAAGTCTCCGTAGTGGCCAAAAAGAATCTGGAAGGTGAACGAGCCCTGCAGATGGAACGGCAGAAAGCCACCCTTGCAATCGAAAATCTCGGTGCCAAAGAAATGAGTATCAAAGGAATCAGCAATGTGGAAGAAGGTGTAAAAAAGATAACCGGTATCTCCATCGCCAGTGCCGGACAGTTGATTGTGCGCGGTCTGGGCGACCGGTACAGCACCACCACTCTGAACGGACTTCCCATCGCCTCTCCTAATCCGGACAATAAACTGATCCCTCTGGATATCTTCCCTGCATCTACCGTACAGAATATTACCGTGAGCAAAGTATATGACGCCAGTGCATTCGCCGACTACTCGGGGGCACACATCGACATAAGTACCAAAGAGAATGTAGGCAGTGATTTTCTGTCCATCAGCTTCAATGCAGGTGGCAAGTTCAATACGCTAGGCAAAGATTTCTACCGGATGGACCGCGACGGCTCTCTGTTCAAGACTCCTTCTCTGGATCAGAAACTGATAGACATGTCATTAACAGACTTTGAAGAGTATGCACGCCACAACCGCCTCTTTAACACCAGTTTTCAGGTTAGTAAAAAGACTGCCCTACCCGAATTCGGCGGAAATATCGGTTTCGGCAAACGTTTCACCCTGGGTGGAAATGAAGTCAGCGTTCTGGGCTCCATAGGAGTAAGCAACGACCTGCAAACCATGGACAATGCCTCCATACGTACCTTAGAAGCTACAGGAAATACCCTGAATGAATTTAACTACGACAGCTACAGCAACGAGTTAAAGATTGCCGCACTGGGTAATCTCGGCTACAGTTTCCGCACTTCCGATCACATCGGATATACCTTCTTCTACGCCCGCAATGCCATCGACACTTATATGAGGCGCGAAGGTGTGGACTATGAAGACCACCATCTGATAGGCAGCAACAACGTGACACACATCTACAGTCTGCAAAACCATCAAGTAAACGGCAAGCACTACTTCGGCAAACAGTGGGACCTCAACTGGAGCGGCTCCTCCAGCGACGAACCCGACCGCCGCCAAGTAATGTTCATCCGTGAAGATGACCAGATAAAACTCTTCAAACTGAACCGCCAAGAAACCATGCGTTACTTTGGCTCACTGAATGAAGATGAATGGGTGGGCGACCTCACCGCCAGCTACCGCTTTGGCGACAACAACAAGTTGCAGGCCGGTTTCACCTATAAAGACAAGAATCGTGACTATATGGGTACACGCTTCTACTACAACCTGAACAAACTGAACCCTACCATCACCGACATCTACGATACCGACTCCTTCCTCAACATGGAAAATGTAGAAAACGGTTCCATCACCATAGACCGGAAGAAGCAGCCCAAAGACAGCTATACAGCCGGTAACAGCATTTATGCAGGATACATTGCCACTGAATACTACCCCGTAGCCCCGTTATTGGTGAACCTGGGAGTACGCTACGAAATCAGCAAGCAATGGGTAGACTACTATACCGATGGCGGAAAAGCCGAACGCAGTGAACTGAACAAAAACGACCTTTTCCCCTCACTGAACATGAAATACCAGATGAACGAAAAGAACAGTCTGCGCTTTGCCTTCTCACGCACAGTGACGCGTCCTTCGTTTATCGAAATGGCCCCCTTCCTCTATCAGGAATCCTACGGTTCGGCACAGATACGCGGTAACGCTGATTTGCAAAACGGCTACAACTATAACATCGATCTGCGCTACGAACTCTTTGAAAAGAATGGGGATATGCTCTCCATCACCGCCTACTACAAGCACCTGAAAGCACCGATAGAGCGTGTACAGACTCTGTCAGGTGGTTCCGCCGTGCATTCTTTCCGCAATGCGGACAACGGTATGGCAACGGGGGTGGAGATAGAATTCCGCAAAGAGATAGTGAAAGACCTGCGTTTCGGCGTGAACGGCTCATATATGTACACTAACGTGAAACTGCCCGAAGGCGGTGCCTACACCAACAGCCAGCGTGCCTTGCAGGGAGCATCGCCCTACCTGGCAAATGCAGACCTCACCTATTCACCCGCTTTCAGCAACGACCGCCAACTCAGCGTTGCCCTGCTCTACAATCTGCAAGGTCCCCGCATCCACTCCGTAGGTATCTCCGGTCTGGGAGACATCAAGCAACAGCCGGTACACACACTGAACTTTACAGGCAGTTACCGCTTCAACCGGCGTTTCGCGGTGAAGTTGCAAGTCAACGACCTGCTGAACCAAGACATCCTCTTCAAGCAAGAAGTGCCTACCACCGGAGATAAAGTAGAAGTGGAACGCTTCAGAAAGGGTACAGGCTTTGAAGTTGGCTTCAGCTATGACCTGTAAGAGAAAAGAAAAATTTTGAGAGAGACAAACAATAGAAACTCATTTTATCAACTAAACGATTATTAGTATGAGAACATCAAATTGGAAATTCATGACTATGGCCCTTGCGGCAAGCATGACCTTATTCACTGCATGTACCGACAACAACGAACCCGGAAACGGGGACGGCGGTGAAGACAACAAGTATGAACTGACGAAAGACATCGAAAGCGATACGGAACTGGAAGCCGGAAAGACTTACACGCTAAGTGGCGGCATACACGTAAAGAATGGTGCCACACTGAAGATTCCCGCAGGCGTCACCATTATTGCCAAACATGACGATGTGGTAGACTACATCCTCATAGAACAAGGAGCCAAGATAGATGCACAAGGCACTGCCAGCAACCCTATCGTGATGACTTCCGAAAAGAAAGAACCAGGCGCATGGGGCGGTATCCACATCTGCGGATACGCACACACCAATGCCGAAGGCGGAACGGGTAGCTCGGAAATAGGCGGCGCACCCTATGGTGGCAATAATGACGCCGACAATTCCGGTACATTGCGGTATGTTCGTGTAGAGTACACCGGATTTGCCTTCGACGAAGAGCACGAAGCCAACGGTATCACCTTCTACGGTGTAGGAAACGGGACAACGGTAGAGTATTGCCAGGCATACATGGGTTCCGATGATGGTTTCGAATGGTTCGGTGGTTCCGTCAATGTGAAGTATCTGGTATCTACCGACTGTAGCGACGACTCTTTCGACTGGACCGAAGGCTGGAACGGCAAAGCACAATTCCTCGTAGCTTACCAAAGCCCCAAAGACGAACTGGGATACGACTGCGACTGCCTGATGGAGTGCGACAACAACGGCAAGAGCTTCGGTGCAACGCCCGTAGCCTGCCCCACACTTGCCAACCTGACACTGATAGGTAACGGAGAGTCTAAGCAAGGTATCCGCCTGCGTGCCGGTACAAAGGCAAAAATCTACAACGCCATTGTAAAAGGCAAAGGGCAATGCCTCACCACCGAAACTACAGAAACAGAAAATGCTTTGATGGATGGTAGCTCCGAGCTGCAATACATCACACTGGCCACGGACATAAGCTGCAAAGAAGGTATCTATTCTTCCAATGAATTCACCAAAGACGGTAACCACAATATCATCAATTATAGCGTCATGTTCACCAACGGCTATGTAGGTACTATCGAAGGCGGGAAAAACCTGAGCGACGACAGTTTCTTCACTCAAGCCGCCTATCAGGGTGCAGTACCCGCAAGTAACGACTGGACACAAGGCTGGACACTGAAAAGCGGTATAGCCGAAGAGACCATTGAAGAGCTGAAAGGTGAAATAACCACCAGCAAGACTCTGACAGAAGGAAAAACCTACTACCTGACCGGAGAATACAAAGTAAAGAATGGCGCCACACTGAAAATAGAACCGGGTGTAACCATCATCGCCAAACACGATGACATCGTAGACTACATCCTCGTAGAACAAGGTTCCAAGATCGATGCACAGGGTACTGCCGAAAACCCCATCGTAATGACCTCCGAAAAGAAAGAAGCCGGAGCCTGGGGTGGTATCCACATCTGCGGATATGCACACACTAATGTAGCCGGCGGCACAGGCAGCTCGGAAATAGGCGGTGCCATTTACGGGGGTAACAACGATGCCGACAACTCCGGCACACTGCGCTACGTGCGTATCGAATACAGCGGATACGCTTTCGATGAGGAACACGAAGCCAATGGTTTCACCTTCTATGGCGTAGGCAACGGCACCACAGTAGAATATTGCCAGGCTTACCAAGGTTCTGATGACGGTTTCGAGTTCTTCGGCGGATCCGTTAACATAAAATACTGCGTATCTACCAGTTGCAGCGATGACTCCTTCGACTGGACTGAAGGCTGGAACGGAAAAGCCCAGTTCCTTGTAGCCTATCAGGAAGCAGCGGAAACACTAGGGTATGACTGCGACTGTCTGCTGGAATGTGACAACAACGGTACGAACTTCGCTGCTACTCCCGTTGCCCACCCCATCCTCGCCAACCTCACACTGATTGGCAACGGTGGCAGCAAACAGGGCGTACGCCTGCGTGCCGGAACACAAGTGGAGCTTTACAATACGCTTATCACCGGCAAAGGGCAACCTCTGACCGTAGAAACCACAGAAACTGAAACAGCCCTGAAAGAGGGTGTATCTAAACTGGAGTACGTAGCTATCAGCAAAACATTGTCTTCCAAAGAAGGCATTTACACCAACGATATGTTCGCAGCAGCAACGGGCAACCTCACTGCACAGAACTTCACTTGGGAAAATCTCTACGAAGGCACTATTGATGGTGGCAAAGACCTCAGTGCCGACAGTTTCTTCACCAAAGCCGAATATAAGGGAGCTGTAAAAACAGGCGACAACTGGACAAGCGGCAACTGGATCAAACAATAAAACGAGAAACACACATAATTCACGAAGCAATAGCTTCTACAAAGGCAACGCCGGACAAGTTCAGAGGAACTGTCCGGCATAAATTCTCATCTAAGAGAGAAAATATCGAGAATCGGTGCCGATTATCTCAATTAAGCCTTTCGCGGAAATCTTCACCGGATGGTGACTGGAATACGTGAAGATCAAACTCAGAAATAATAGCCAACAGATGGTCGAAGACATCAGACTGCAAGTCTTCATAAGGTATCCAGGATGTGGTTGCAGAGAAGAAATACAGTTCCAACGGTATACCGTGATCGGTAGGCTGAAGCTGGCGCACCATGCAAGTCATATTATGATTCACCCCCGGATGGCTCTTCAGGTAACAATTCAGATAGGCACGGAAGACACCAAGATTCGTCTGGCGACGACCATTCACAAGGATGGAGTTATCGATATGATGTTCTTCATTATACTCCTTAATCACTTGTTCCGTCTGTTCAACATAGTTTGCCAAGAGCTGTATCTTGCGATACTTCGCCAACATTTCAGGCGTACAGAACCGCACACTGTTCATATCGATATTGATAGAACGTTTGATACGGCGTCCGCCACTCTCCTGCATACCACGCCAGTTCTGGAAAGAGTCGCTTACGAGCAAGTAAGGCGGAATAGTAGTGATGGTTTTGTCGAAATTACGAACCTTCACTGTATTCAATGACACAGCATATTGTTGGCAGAAAGTTGCACACCGGAAACAAAGCCCATGATACTGTCTTTGAATACTAACATCAGCACGGCAGCCGAAGCTCCCAGACCGGTGAGTAATACACCGGGCGAACGGTCAATCAGTATGCTGACAACGATGATACCACCGACAAAATAAAGGATGACCTGTACTGTCTGCAAGAGTCCCTTCAAAGGACGGTCGCGAAACTGTTCCTTCTCGCTATATACGGTATAAACCGCAGTAAGCAAAGCGCTGATAAAGCTAAGAAACATTATAATAATAAAGATGAGACAGAAACGCAGGATAAGCGCCAACGTTGCCGACTCTGCGTCGGAAAATGCCAGAGGAAGCAGGATATAAATAAGAATAGGTGCCACCATACGGCTAAGATGCACCATCACTTTGCGGTCGAAAACAATGTCATCCCAGGTGGCTTTTGTTTGCTTTACCAAACGCGAAACGACTTTCAGCAAGATCTTCCGGCAAACAGTATCCGCCAGATAAGCTACCAGGAGAACTCCCAGGAATGCTATAAATTGATCTAACTGGGCAGCCAATGACTGGCTGAAACCTAAAGCCTGAAGTCCTTCGTTAATTTGTTGTACAATGCTCATGATACTAAGAATTAATTTTGGTGTTAATGGTTAGTAATTACCGCTCCCTGTTCAGGAAGTCTCCTATATCTTCTTTTAACCACTGATACAAGTAAAGGTTCTTGTATCCGCTGTTCTTTTTTAACATCAAGCTGACGTTGGTCTGGCTATTCTCATAGCTGGTCAGTTCGTTATGGAATTGCTCGTTGTGGGCAGCCAGACGCTTAATTTCCTGTTCGCGCTCGCGACGCAACACAGTACATACGGGGATAAGAAGTTTCATCACAACACCATCCATGAGGTGATGCCCCTGTATGTAGAGATAAGTAGTATCAGGATTCAGTCCCAGCTTCTCCAGTTCCACACCCAAAGCCTCCACCGACTTGATATTTCGCGGAAAACGTCTGCGCATCTCGGAAAGTTTCTTGGCAACGGCACGCTGCACGGGCTCCAGTGTTCGTTCGGGATGATGTACATTGACTTCCTGCAAGCGGGTGCAGGCATTGAAGTCATACATCGGAAAAGTATATGTATCTCGTTGGCGATAGAACCAGACGTTCCATAGAAAGAGCGGATAGACAATTTGCGAATAACGCTTCAGGAAAGCAGGAAAGTCTATCAGCATACGGTCGTTCAACGTAGCCTGCACGCAAACTTCATGCAAGCTTTCAGCATAACAATGGAAATTCTCGATGGCATATGCGTACGTCTGGAATATGTAGGGACTACTGTTTATCTTATGTGAAACGCTCGTTTTGCCTTGTAACAGAAAGTCGTAGTCACTGTCCACACAGGCTATCAGGCTCTTGCCCAGTTCAGTAGTGTTCAGCGTATTCATCAGCACCATCTTCTTACCCTTGGCAAGAGAGGTAGCCGAAGGCAGCATCACCTGAAAATAATATTCATCTGTCTCGAACTCAGCCAACAATGTGCGCCAGAAAGCTACATCATCGTAACTTTCCACATACGCCACAATGCGACGCCGCGCCTTCTTAGGATAAAGCTTGTTGGCGGCATTGAAATAGGCGGATGTAAGATTATGTTTTAAAGAAGTAGCCATGGTTATATTATCACTTTATCACCTTTATTTATATCTCAGTCGAAATATCGCTCACTTCCGTCACCGCATCCAGCCAGCCTTCCATGATGACGGCGGGAGAATGAGTGGTAAGTATCAGTTGCACATTGGGATTCAATTCACGTATCATACCGATAAGTTTTTGCTGCCACTCGATGTGAAGAGAGGCTTCGGGTTCATCCATAAAGAGGACACAATGGGCATTGTCGCGCACCAGCACGGTGAGCAGGATAATCAGCATCTGTTTTTCACCGGAAGATAGTTTATAGGGCAACAGGCGTTCACCGTCCTGATAGAAGATGATTTCATTACTGCGGCGATCTATAGTTTTGCGGGTATAGCTGAATAACTGATCCATCAGATCCTGGAACTTCCGCTTGGGAAGGGATAAGGAAGCGGCTTGTGAACGCTGTTCCTCATCACCGGAAAGGAGTTCGATCATCTTGTTGCCAATATTCACCTGGTAATCGACGTTGCAAGAGATAAAGTTGCCAGTCCAGTTCGGATTTGACGTTCGGATCGGCCATGCGGGCGGTAAAGTCGCCCATAATCAAGGGGCGATCGTAACTACGAATTACGTCGTAAGGAATATACGTGGCATCCGGACGGTCGAAGGTAACACGTACGCCCTCTATCTCGCCGTTCTTTATCTCCCCCGAAAGTTCTTCCAGATAGTGGACGGAACGGTTAAGGATCGTGGTTTTCCCCACTCCGTTGATACCGGAAAGGATATTCACGTCGGGACGTAAGTCCCAAGCTATGTCAAAGCGATCCCACAACCTGTGTATCTCTATACGTTTGATGTAATTAGCTTGTTCTTCCATAGTTTTTGCTTTTAATTAAAGCAAATATACGTGATTTCCACGCCCGGAAATAGAAAAATCACTTCTCATCCGGTAAATCAATGCAGAAACATGCGCCATCCCGATAAGATGTATCGAGATAAATGGAACCACCCAGACGGGTGACAATGAGGCGACAGGAATAAAGACCTAAGCCTGTGCCAGGCATGAAGTCATCCAGTTTGGTAAAACGGTCGAATATGTATTCGGCTTTGTCGGCAGGGATACCGATCCCCGTATCACTTACCATAATACGAATCTTCCCACCGGTACGCATCAGATTCATACGGATAGTACCGGCAGTTGTAAACTTCGCGGCATTGTTCAGGATATGTTCTACAACGTGTTGCAGATATTTGTCATTCGTTTTTACAAGGCACTCATCCAGTCCGGATTCAAACAACCAGGTGATTCCGGATTTTTTCGTTTTTCCCTTACACATATCCAGAAGTCCTGCACAAATCGGCAATATATCTATCCGTTCCATAGGAAATAACTCCAGCGAACTGCTTAAATCCGATACTTGCAGGATATCCTCGAACAATTCGGTCAATTGATTAGAGTTCTTTTCAATGATGACCGGAAAATCTTTCTTGTCTTCCTGATCCAAGTCTTCATTCAGCAACAAAGTACTGAAACCACAGATAGCATTTAGCGGAGTACGTATCTCATGACACATGGATTGGAGGAATTCTGTCTTCATACGGTCACTCGCTTTGGCACGTTCACTTTCCTCAGCCACTTTTTCATTAGACAGAATCAACGCCTGCTTCGTTGCCTTCAGTCGTTTCGTCAACAAGTACTGATAAAGCCCCCAGATAAAGAAAACCAGAAGCAGGACTATGAGCACAACAAAAGCGACGCGATGATAACGTGCCTGAAGCTCTGCCTGTTCTATCTTCAATTTATCCACTTCAAACAACGAACGCATCTCGGCCAACTGCTTATTCGTCTCTTCCACATGATTACCTTCCATCAGACTGGTGTACTCCCAAAAAGCGTCAAATCCTTCTTTGTAATGTTGTTTCCATCGGGTAACCAAGTTAATCTTCTTCGCCAACAACTCTGTCCGACTGTTCGTATCGGCAGAATCCGTTTGTTCCAGCAGTTCATCAATGGTCCGCATGGCAAGGTCATACTGTGCCGTATAAAAATAGTAACGGAAAGCGGACGGCAAAAGCCACTCTTTATTCTCTTCCGGCGTCTTGACCTGATAATATTCCTTCATCCGGGAATAAATTTCATCAGCCCTTTTCCTGCCTATGATATCTCCGAAGTAAAGAAGCTCGCTATAAACACCCATACGCAAGGCTTCACGACTACGGGTGCGGATATAAGCACGTCTCTTATAGAAAGGCAATTCAAACTGATTGTCATAGAGTTGTTCCGTCTGTTCCAAGGCCTCCACCGCTTTAGCGGCTTCCTCAGCTTTCCCTTCCGCACGGTATATGAATTCGATACGGGTCAGATAATACCAATTGAACTTATAACTGACCTCGAACGGCAGGCCGCTGACCAAATGGTGAATGTTCTTCAAATGAACAATGCGGTCTTCTGAATTGGCAACAGACGGTGAAAAGTAACTAATGCATTCCATTGCCGAACAAAGTATCATTTCCCACTGCACTTCCTGCGACTTATCCGAGAGATTTACCTTATGACGCTTATACCGTGAGATTTCTTCATTGGCTTCATCAGGTTTCTCCGCCTCATCCATCTTGCAAACAGAAGGAAAAGCTTTGAGCCATGCCATATAAAAGTCCTTATAAGCCCCTTCCAGATACTCTTCTCCTATCTGCTGATAGTAGCGCAAAGAGTCCGGTTCATCTTTATAACTGCGACAAAGAATATCCAGTGTCTCAAAAATATATATCTGATTTTTCAACTGAATGGCCAGTTGCAGCGATTCGTTAATATAGGTACGTTTGCTTGTCACATCATCGGACAAGTCATACAAGTCAATATACAGCTCCATCCTCTGCTGTTTGTCTACGGAATTGTCTTGTAGTGTTTGCAACAGGTGTTTTCTGGTCTGATTAACATCAATCTCCTGAGCAACACTAACTTGCAGACAAAAGAATATGAACCAGAGGGTCGTTATAATTTTTATCAAGTAGTTTATCATATTCGGACAATTTGAAGAACTTGTCACTTAAGTTGCAAATATAGAATAAATTGGAGGTTAGAGCAAATTTATTCGTATTTAACTGTCGTGAGAAGTCTTTCTATGATTTCACTACAAGTAGGCGTTGAAGGAATTGATATCTATATTATTGACAATCAGCATTGTTGTATATGCATATCCAAACTATCCGTAGCTGATAAAGCCAGTTTATTTTTTATACGCTGTTTAGCTTTCAATACAGACCGGGGAACTATATTAAAAAGAAGAGCGATTGTCTTATTATCCAAACGGGCCCGTATCAGATAGCATAACCTCAATTCCTGGACACTTAAACCAAATGACATCAATTCTTCTGACAGACACCCCCCATAAAATAAATCTATGACGATAAACAGATCCCTCCATTCGGCTTCATCCTTAATTATGCCATAGGAAGGCTTTTGATGGAGACACAACAACTGTCCCATTGCCACTATCAAAGAAGAAGAACATTTTGTTAATGCCGAAACCTTCTGGTAATCCTTCAATTGCTTTGTCAACTGTTTATTACGGTACTGCAAACAAGCATTCCAACTATCCTTAGACGTATCCATATCCATCACGTTATATCATATTCATCTATCAATCTTCGTTTTACACCAATCATCTCCTATCTTTTCCACTTCGCTCCTCATTTCCCTAATAGCGATGGAATAGACTTTCGGCTCTTTAGTCAATACAATCCGTTGCATCTTCTCAAACTTCTCTCTATTCCGGTAGCCCGGCTCCGCATAGAGTTTTGCCAGCAGATAGTAGGGATAAATCCGCCCCGGCAAACGGTGGACTGACGCCCAATAATAGGTTTCAGCCTTCTCATAGTATTGCATTTCCTGATAATTCTTACCTATTATATTCAGTATCATTGGGTCAGTGCTATATAAGGAAGCTTGTTCCAGAAACGAATTAGACAGATCATAACGTCCTGATTTATATAAGCTGTGTCCATATTCAAATAAGAATTCCCCTCTTTCGTCCAACTGCGGATAGAGCTTATGGTAAGCCTCATTGGCAGCAGTATAATTTCCCTGATGATAAAGCATCCTCGCATACACCCAATCTCGGCAGGCATCTTCCTCCCGTTGCCATTTACCGTTAAGCCCCACTGTCCATATCAGCGCACAAGTGCCGCAAATAAGAAATTTTCCGC
>OHUA01000737.1_pt1 | contig 14819 bp, 25 predicted proteins | sample 1579051 | NCBI WGS metagenome assembly OHUA01 (sample SAMEA3879559, study PRJEB24766) | human gut metagenome | biome: human-associated habitat; feature: feces | place: USA | collected 1985/1987 | reverse complement strand
ACCTTAATAAATATTAGATTTTACGCTGTTTTCAGCCCTTGATTATCGGGTCAACGTATGAAAAAATTATTCGCTTCTGTTCAAGGTAGCCGTCGGCTTTGTTTACCTCATTGCACAGCTCCTTGTACTGCCGCTCCGAAAGTACGGGTTTTGTCGCTCTCAGCATTGCAGGAATACTTCCAATACAGAACTTGAAGTCCACTTTAGCTTTGATTTTGTTTGTATGCATTAACCCATCTCCATTTCTAAATCTTCGTCCTGTTCCGAAACGCATTCTTCAAGATTGTTCACAATGTAATCCGACAGCCATGTGCTTCCGAAATCCTCCCTCGTCCGGAGCCGCCATATTGCAAGCTTACCTACATCAAGCTGAACATCTTCAAAGGGAAACAGCAGACAGGTAAGGCCTCCGTTTTTAAAGCTATATGCCTTTTCAAACCTATTGTCATTCTGCAATATTCCGCTTTCCGTCAGCATATCGTTTATGCCGTCGACCCATTCCTGCAGATCGCCGCCGCACCCTTGCAGGACAAGTCCCTCGCTGTCATTCATTTTTCTCAGATCGTGTAAAGAAATGCTTTTGATCTCCATTATTGCAAAACCTCCTTCCCGTAATATTTTTTCAGCAGATTTATGACGAAATGCTGACCCTTTCCCGTCACAAACGTCTGCTGATAGGTCTTTGTCATAGTCGGAGTTTCAAACACCGACTCCTTTACCGCAAAATATCCTCGGTCGATAAACGCCTGATAGGGGAGATTATTCGCCATAAGCACTCTCATACTCTTAAGCCAGCCGTAGAGCTTGTTTCTTCCGACAGGGATATTTTCGGCTCTTGCCAATTTTGCCATAGCGTTCATGTCGATGAGATTATCGGTATTTGCAACCTGATTCGCAAACTCCACTAACGGTTGGTCGTGACGTATCCGCTCGTTCAGCTTGTTGATAGCCATCATCTGCAAACGGAACAGATTGCGGTACGGCTCGTCGAGAAACGGAAGATAGTTTTCTATGAACATTTGCTCGTTGCTGACGTAGCCGCCTGTTCTCCTCAAAGTTGGTAAAATCGTGGCTGTGACCCAACGCCTGAATTCTTTGGCTCTCGGAAGCTTGCTTGAAAGTACCAGACTGTAAAGTCCGCTTTCGTTAATTATCATCGTATTCTGAGTACCCGTAGAACACCCGCCCTGAATCGGGGCGAGTGCCTTATCTTCGTTGTCAACATGAGCGTTAATCGCATTTCTTGGCTTAGAATATCCAAGGCATTCCGCAACATCTTTGCCTACAAACCACGGTTCACCGTCTTTTACGACCGTTCTCACTTTGCCGAATTCCTCGTTTTCAAAGATTTTAATTACCTGTTCCATTTGCGTTTTCCTCCTCGTCAAATTTCAGTAAATTTCTTGCAATAGCTTCAACCACATTTACCGTAATTGAATTTCCTGCCTGCTTGTAAAGCTGTGCGTCGGACATACCTGCTTCAGCGACTTTTTCAAACTGCTCTTTTGTAAATCCCTGCAATTTCCAGCACTCCACAGGCATAAGCCTGCGGATTCTGCCTTTGTGTACTATTCCGTGTCTGTCCGTAACCGTGAGCGTAAACATCGGTTCATTAGGTTCTTTTATTCTGCGACCGTTCTGTCGGGTAGTTTCCTTAAATGGGTTGATTATCGCCCTAGGAGCTTCTTCAAGCACTCCCGAACGTTCGCCTTTGTGAGTTTCGTTTGTTACTCCCAAATCCATTCTTGTATGCAGACATCGGGCATTTTCTGTAATCTGCGGATTTTCGTTCAAATCACAAAAAACAGCGGAATGTTCTCCTCTATGATGAGATACTCCGCTGTTCTGACGTGCGGTAACACATCTTGCAATGTCTGTCATCTGAGGATCGGGATTGCAGTCTATGAAATAAAGTCCCGTTTTACCGCCCATGCCGCCCGAACCGCTGCATTGCGTAACAGCCGTGCCGTCTGTGGAATAAACTCTCGAACCCTGACTGCCGCCTATCAGCTGTTCAGGTTTTCTTTTTTCGCAATTTTCCTCATCATTTCCTCCGAAAGCCAGTATTTCTGAGGGACATTTGTCTCCAAGATATCCGATAAGGAACAGCCTTCTTCTTGACTGCGGTATTCCGAATCCGGCAGAGTTAAGCACGCGCCAGCACATACTATACCCCAGTTCAGAAATCTTTTCAAGGATGATTCTGAAACATTCCCCCTGCGATATACCAAGCAGGTTGGGTACGTTTTCAGCGATAAAGTAACGGGGGCGCTTGGCTTCAAGGATTTGGATATAGTTAAAAAACAGGTTTCCTCTATCGTCCTCAAAAGCGAGTCTGCGCCCCGCGACACTGAACGATTGGCAGCACGGGCCTCCAACGAGCAGATCAAAATCCGGCATATTTCCGTAATCGATTTTTGTGATGTCCTCATAAAAAATTTCCCCCTTTGTGTCATACAGCGTTCTGTAGGCTTTCTGTGCGAATCTGTCAATTTCACACCATCCGACGCACTCAAACCCGCCTACTTTTTCAAAAGCCGAACGGAACGCTCCTATTCCTGCAAACGCTTCGAAATATTTTATCATTTATCACCGTTCCTTTCCTTTTTGTAATAAAAAAACGGCTAAGTCTTTTTCAAAACTTAACCGTTACATTGACATTTCCATTTCTTCAGATTCTTCAATATCCTCTGTTTCTGTGATTTCTTCGCACTCAATATTTTCCTCTGTTTGCTTATCAATCTGACTCTGTTCCTGAGCGATTTTATGGAACTTATCCACATCGGGGATAACCCCAAGCGTTCTTCCGTTATCAAATTTACAGTGCAGAGTACCCGCATCGTCCACAAATTGAACTATGCCTTTAGTACCTGGTGGAATCGGACGGGGATCGTTATCCATACTGTCAAGGCATATCCGAGTTCCTTCGGGATATCTCTGCCTGAGCATTTCTACCTTCTTTTCGTTGTAAATCATATAACACCTCACATCGTCATTCCCATATCGGGTTCTTCGGTCATGTCCTCGGTCTGACTGCTGTTCATTTTTTACTTGATCACCTCCAGTCGTTTTAGATTCCCTTTTTATAGTATATTTGTTATCAAGCCTCCTTTGAAATAAAAAAAGGCCGCTTTGTCGTTTATCACATTTCGTGATATTTGACAAAACAGCCTTCTAAACTTTGTGAATGTTTTTTCATAAAAAAAAGCAAGCCGGGAGCGAAATCTGCTCAAAGCTTGCCGTTTTATTTGACAATATTCATTTGTCGAGGGTTCAAATCCTTCCGGTCGGTGAAAATCATGAAAAAGCATCCATGGTTTTACACTAAAAATTTTCGACTGAAAAGCATGAAAAAAGCCCGTAAATACGGGCTTTCTAAGGTGAGTATCCATTTGGTATCACCAATATGGTTGCGGGAGCTGGATTTGAACCAACGACCTTCGGGTTATGAGAACTGGCAAGCGGTGAACGGCATGAGTGAAGCCCCTCGCAAGAGCAACTATAAGCCCCGTGGAGAAGTGATAAGCAACGAGTGAAAACTACTCACGGAAGCAGGCACAAGCCCTCACATGGAGCGACAATCGACACAAGGCAAGCTCCACAAGAACAAAAAGAAAAAACACGGAAAAAGAAAACAAAAAACACAAACAGCGGACAAAACCACAAAGAAAAAGCCCCGAGGAAATCAGCGCATATTCTAAGAGAAAAAGAAAAAAAGCGAAGCGCTATCTATGTGGGAAATCCATCATGCGAGCGGCTAGGGGGTGAATTTTTGGGGTGTTGGAAGTGTTGGAAATGTTGGGAGTGTTGGAAAATCTATGATTTTTCAACACTCTCAATGTTTTCAATGCTTTCAATGCTCCAAAAAGAGGGGAACGCCGCTCAAGACTCCCCCTTTATTGCGAACGCAGTTCGCACCAAACACAGCGCAGGGAGCGCACAAGTTCCACAAGGGAGAAACAGCACGGCAGGGGCGACAGCACAGTGCAGGGGGAGCGCACAAGCTCCACAAGGGTGAAACAGCACGGCATGGGTGACAGCACAGCGCAGGGGGAGCGCACAAACTCCACAAGGGAGAAACAGCACGGCAGGGGCGACAGCACAGTGCAGAAAAGCGCACAAGCTCCGCAGGACGGCAAGAGCGACATCTCAGGAAAGCAGGAACGAGGGCGGCAGGCTCTCAGAAGTTGCGGCTTTGGCGGTCGTTGTTCTGAAAACCTATAATCAAGTTGTCATTGAGCGTTGCAAGGTATGCGTTCATCTGCTCCAGCTCCTTGCGCATTTCACGGGTTTCTTTCCATGTGCCTATGATTGCAACAATTATTAGAATAATTGGAATTATGCTTATTATTATCAGTGTCGAAAATGTAGTGAACGCCGCTATCATTTGTTTTCCTCCTTAATCTTTATAACAGCCTTTGGGCTGTTCTTCTGTGTTATGTTGTACTTGCTCTGCACGTTGTTGTGCAGTCCGCCTTTGTCATTGGTCAATCCTGCTATGTAGTCTATGCTCACATTGTAGAATTTCGCTAACTTTATAATTCGGTCAAATGGTATTGGTCTTTTGCCTGTTTCGTATTGTCCGTAATACTGCTGTGTAGTTCCTATTATCTCTGCAACTTGTGCTTGATTGAGGTCTTTGTCCTCTCTCAGGTCTTTTAATCTCTGAAAATAGTAATTTTCTATAATATAATTCCCCCATTCTTGTTAATTCCTACAAAATTATATCATATCTGATTTAAAAGTGTTGACAATAAATCATATATGATTTATAATAGCATTGTTAAATCACATATGGTTTAACAAATAAGATTAAAGGTCAGCGGATAACCTCAACCGCAGAAAGGAAAAAACATGAGAGGAATACTTATAGGAGCAATCCACAAGAAAGGCACATTTACGGACGATAACGGAAAATCAATCGACTATGACAACTTGGTTTTGCAGGTGCAGAAGCCTATAGAAAACAAACTTGCGGACGATTCAAACTTCGTTCAGGGCGTGGGCTACACTATCGCCAATGATTGCAAGTGTGCTTGGAGCGAAAGAGGAAACGTGTTCGGCAAAGATGTGTCTATGAAAGATATCGGAGAACTTGTCGGAACGGAAATCCAGTATTTCTACAACGATAAGAAGAAGCTTGAAGCGGTCATTATCTAAGGGGGCTTGAACATGACAGTATACTCACTTTATTTTTGCTTGGTGGTGGCGCTTGCCCTGTTTTATTGCCTTACTCGTTGCTTTAAGGCAATTGATAAGAAAAATAAAGAAATTTCTAAACTGCAGTTCCGTGTTAAAGAACTGGAGCGACAGGCTCAGGGAATTGAGGTTGTGGGCGTTGAATGATGTCACTTCTTCACAAATTGATGTATCGTCTGTTTCTACCTCTGAGCAGACTGGTGAATATACTATGTCGGCTGTTATCGAAAATCAGCACACTATAATCAATAATCAAAATATTACAATTTCATATTTAGGCACTATATGCTTTTTGATAACAATATCTATCGGTATTTATCTTGTCATCAAGTTTGGCAAGTGGATATATAGCTTAATTAATTAAGAAAGGAGAATGTGTTAATGAATCCTGTTTCTACAACTGCAGAAGGTGGCAATACTCTCGTAAATGTCGGTGAAGTTATGACACAGTTCGCTAACTCTGCTATTCAGGGCATTTCCGATTCTATCGTCGCTCTTATCCCTGTGATAACTCTGACAACTGTAATCGGCATTGCTATCAGAATGTTCAAAAAGTACGTAAAGGCGTAAGCCTGACAGCAACGAGGGCAGTTCATTCAGTGAACTGCCCTTTTATTATGCCAATTTTTAAGGGGGAATTATGATAAATAGAAAACTTAAAGCAACGCTGTCATTAGTGCTTGCCCTTATCGTGATGTGTTCGGCTTGTGTTGTGCCTGTATTTGCACTTGATGATGTAGGCGGTGGGGGTGTTGGCGGTGAAATTGCTATTCAGACTAATGCGTATAACATGGCTTGCGATAAACTTAAATCACTTGGCTGTGATACTGATAATGTAAATTATATTTTTTGCACTGATACACAATGGAATGAAAAACGTTATTTCCTATGGGTTTTAAATACTGATAGTTTAGACCTTGAAAATTTTGTTTCTAAAAGCTTTGACGCAAGATTTTATTGTCAGGTTAATTATAACATGAATACTGGTAAAATGTATATAGAACGTTCTGGAATTAACGCATCATATTCCAATATGTCTTTCTATAATGCAACTGGCAACCCTGGGGGGCAATTCCATGTTGTTCATACAAATATTGATATCAGTAATAACGGCACTTCGTTGAATTATCCTGGTAGTCAGCCATATATAGCTACTATTTCATTTGATGAACAAAACAAAATGTTTTCTTTTTATTTTGTGCCGAGAAAAGGCGGCGAGATATACAATGTAAATATTGCCGTATCTAATCAATCTGAATGGGATTATCCTAACTCTGACGGGTGGTATTATCTATCTGATGATTATTCGGGTGACTATACAAAAGAAAATCCTTTGGATGTTTCTGTTTCTCTTGATGAAATGCTTGGTAACATAAGTAATAGCAATGATGTTAAAAATTCAGGCAAGTTTTACTTTTATCTTATTGCGGTCAAGGGTAAGGGTGATGAAGCGTTATATAAGGATAGATTTTGCGCCGCAAGTTATGAATACAGTCTTGTTGATACTGTAGATAGTCACAAGAAAGAGCCTTTCAGCGAAAAGAAAGACTATGAAGAATTTCCGTCATTGTCTGATTATATAGATACTGATTTTCCTGATATAAGAGATTACGTTAATTTTGATATGTTTCATGACTTGGACGGCATAGCAGACTTTGTAAAAGCTGTTGTTGAATTTCTTTGGAATGCTTTCACAGGCTTCTTCCGTTGGCTATGGGCGGCTTTGAAATTTATCTTCTTCAACTTCTTAGGTATCTTTGAGTGGCTCGGTAAGTGCTTGTGGACTATCGTTAAAAATATCGGCATTGCATTGTATAATCTCGTGGTAGACTTGAAGAAGCTCGTGACCTATCTTTTTATACCTAACTCAAAAGATTTGAATGTGGCTATAGAAAGTAAGTTCCCTGCTTATGCAAAGTTGAGGAAAGCTTTTCAGCAGGGCAAGCAATCATCATCAAATTCAGTGACGTTTACACTTTTCGGAAAGGACTTTGACTTTAATATGAACTTAGCTCCTAATGAGCTTAAGAGTGCGCTGTTCAGAATGTCTACTATAGCAATGTACGCTATTTGTATCTATGCGACAATAAAAGCTTTGTTCCGCGGTTTTGGAATAGAGCTTCATGAATCAAGTGAAAGTGAGGGAGAATAATGATAACTGCCAAAATAGTTGAACTGTTCTTTAGCCTGCCGTTCTTTAAGTCATTCTCAATAAGTGATGAAGCTTATTCTATTCTTGAAGATATAATTTCATTTCTTTATCAGCTTGACCAGTTCTTAAATCTTGAATTGATGTTTGAAACTATTATATTTATATTTGGGCTTCTGTGTATGTCTGCAATTATTAATTTGCTAAGGAGTGTTGTTTGATGTGGTCGGCATTTGCCAATATCAATTGGAAAGCTATGCTTATACCTCTCGCTCTTGGAAGCGTTGTGGTGGGTGTTATCGTGCTTCTTATGCTGTTTGGAACTCCTGTGCTTCATGCGTTCCCTCTATCGGTAAAGGACACTTTCAAGACTATTAGAAAGCGGCTTAAAGGTGAAGAAGTTCCGTTCAATATGTATGGGCTATATCTCTATAACGGCTTAGGCGGTCGAGGTAAAACTATAAGCATGGTGAAACGTGCGCAAGAGGTCAAAAGTAGATTTCCGAAAGTGCTTATCTGTGCTAACTTTCATACTGAAGTGGCTGACAGATTTTTTGATTGTTGGGAAGATATCTTGAACGTTGAGAATATTGACGAAAACGGTGTTAATCAAGGCGTGCTGTTTCTGTTCGATGAAATGCACCTGACTCTTAATTCTCAATCATGGAAAGATGCTCCGGACGAGCTTCTCGAATATATCTCACTGCAACGGCATTTACACAAGTGTATATGGGGGTCGGCTCAGGAGTGGAAAAGGTGTACAAAAATAATTCGTGAGCAGGTCAATTATATCATAGATTGTAAGGCGTATTTTAATTCACGTCTTATCGTCAATAAGTGCTATACAAAAGAAAACTATCTTATTAACGGAGAGCAGGGCAGTGCAGGAACGAGGAAACGTCCGAAAGAATGGAAAGAAACTTTCTGTGCTACTGATGAATTAAGGTCGCTTTATGATACAGAAGAAATCGTTAAGGGGCTGAAAATCGGGCGCACAACTGAGCAAGAGAAAATAGCAAGCAGAATTTTAAAAGCTATGCAAGATTGATTCAGCCACGTGCGCACGCTCCTGCGTGCGCCGTGGCGAACAGCTTGCAAGCTTAGAAATTTGCGGTTATATACTTGATAATAACCGCAAATTTCCGTCAAAAACTAAAATGGCGGTGGGAAAATGGCAAATTTTTATGATTTACCCCCTGAGGTCGTTTTAAAAAATACTAAAACAAAAATCTATGCTGACGGCTCTTCAACAACAACTTATTGCAACAATTACATATTCGTTGACAAAAACCTTGAAGAATATCAGCAAAATCAGAAAATATTACAGCTTAAACGAAAATGGGAGAAATTTGAGAAATCTCAGCAGGAAGAAGATGTTCAAACAGATATGTTTGAGATAATCAAAAAGCCTGCAAAGGTTTCAAAAGAGGAAAGAGGGGAACGGACAGATATATTAAAGCGTGCAAAAGACAAGGTCTTTGATATAGCTTTTTCAAATGAGTGGGCGTATTTTCTCACTATCACTTTCAATGGTAGTGAATACGATTTTTCTAATGCTGATTTTGTTAAGAAAAAACTTAGGCGGTGGCTTGAAAATCAGGTCAAGCGGAAAGATATGAAATACTTGCTCATTCCTGAAAGGCATAAGAACGGCGGTATACATTGCCACGCTCTTATCAATGATTGCTTTGATATGGTCGATTCAGGCACAAGGCTTGTAACTGGATATAACAAGCCTGTTACATTAAAGACTATTGATGAAAAAAACTTGCACGTTAGAAACGTTGTGTATAATATACCTGAATGGAAATACGGCTTTTCCACGGCTATTCCTGTGGAAAATAATTCGGCGGCTCTTGCGTTCTATATCACAAAATATATTACAAAGGGCAATAATAAGATATTCGGCAAGTATTATTGGAGCAGTCGAAACTGTAATCGAGACCCTCAGATCATATACAGTAATACCGATTTTGATAGCGTTTCAAAGTCGGCTATTACAAAACCTTATACCTCTAACCAGTATAAGTACAATACAAATGTAAATATTATTCCGAACTTTGAAGAAGTTTCAGCTAGGTTTGATAATATTGCAGATTTCCTTGATTATATTTACTCTGACGAGTACCGCAAGGAATATGATGATTATTTTGAAAGGAGTGAACTAAATGAATGATGAAATGCTTATTGCTTTTCAACGTTTTCTATCTGATACTTGCAGGATTAGTTATAATCATTATTTGTCATTGTCTGAAAACGTTCAGCAACAAATACTTGAAAGCTTTTATAATAACGATTGCAATTCTGATATTGTTAGGGCTTTACGTAATACTTCGCCTGCAACTGAATCAAAAAGTTTCCTTGAATATCTCCGCAAGCACAGACTTTCAAGAGCCGTCTTTCATCAGCTTGATAACGTGACAAAGGTAAAAATCTATAACAACTATCATCAGGAAAGGACCTTGGCAAAATGATAATGAGCATTGAAAACATTGACACGGATAAAATATTGTTCTGTGACTATATCATAGTATGGAATAATGAAACGTGTTACAGAAAATCTCCGTCAACTTATGATGGCTATGTAGGTATCATTACAAAATACCTTTATCCTTATTTCAAGAGCAAAGGACTTAAGCTTATTGACGTTAAGCCTATGCACATAGAGGGCTATCAAAGGCACATACTGCATGATACAAGGCTTTCTGTGAATACGCTCCGTAAACATCATGAAGTCATGCGTGCGTGTCTGAATTACGCATATAAGAACGATTTTATAAGCAAAAACCCTTACACGGCTTTTTCGCTTCCTAGAAAGGTTGAAAATGAAATGTCATACTATACAGAAGAACAGCTCTTGAAGCTCCTGCGTGCGGCTTATGGTACTCAGATAGAAAGCTTTGTGTATCTCGCTGTGTGGTTTGGACTTCGCAAGTCTGAGATACTCGGTTTGCGGTGGGAGAATGTTGACTTCCTCGGGCGTTGTCTTTATATCCGTGAAACAAGAACTAGGATAAAAGACTATAAGTCCGGACACTGGGTCGAAAGTCAAAACAAGAGAATGAAAACAGTAAAATCACGCCGTGAGTTTCCTCTTAGTGATGAACAACTTGACTACTTGCATAAGCTTTATAGCAGACAAGCTCCACTGTGCAAGGCAAGGAATTATGTGTGCGTGAACGCTGAGGGTGTACCGCTTCACTATGATTATGTACTGCACGCCTTTCAAGACTTGCTCCGCAAGAACGATTTGCCTAAAATTCGCATACATGACCTTAGACACAGCAATGCAACGCTTATGCTTAACAGCGGTTTCAGTATGAAAGAGGTTTCGGAGTGGCTCGGTCACAGTACATACAAGCTTACTGCTGATACATATACTCATGTATCGGTTGAGAATAAAGCTCAGATGTCGAAAACGATAGGCTATAAGCTTTCACCTTATAAGGGTGATAACTTATGAGTGTAGCACTTACGGCTTATTCAGGGGTGTTTCTGCTTTATGTGAGCTATGTTCTTGAAATGATTATTGAGAATTTTGAAAGGAATGTTGAAAATGAAAGAGTTTAATTTTTGGTGCAAGGAAAATACTGATTTCGGTAAGTGTGATAATAAGAAATGCGGTTTTTTTGAGTGCGGCTGTTATGGTTATTGTGATGAATGTGTTTATCATTTTACGGATTCAACTGTTTGTGAAAATTGTTCCGCCCCTCAATTTATGAGAGATTATGCAAAACAGCAGGAAAATGATTAATAAAAAAATGCAGGGGCTTAATGCTCCTGCATATCTCGTTTTATAAGTTCGTTAATGTAGCCGTTTAGGCTCATTCCTTTGTTTTCGGCATATTCTTTATATTTCTCTTTCATTCCTTTTGGAAAAGTTAATGTGAACCTATCATATTTTTCTGCTATAAATTCATTTTGCCTTTTTATTTGATGTTCTTTTTCTGTTCCTTTTGGAAATTTTCTTTGTGCCATATTATCACCACCTTTTCGCTTTTTATTATATCACTCTTAAGTGTATTACTCAATATACAATGTTCCTAAAATATTACGCAATACTTTGTTTATTTTGTCTATTGAAATGTATTACGTAATATGCTATAATGTATATAGTGAAAGAGAAAAGGGAACTTTCACAGCGGAGGAAATTGAAAGGAGTGAGGATAATGCAGAACATGCCTACAGCTACAGAACTTGCGATAAAGTATGCAAAGCGTGAACAGCTTAGAATTATAATAGACAAGGCTCAGAATATTCATGCTGATTGCGAATATGAAGCTTTATCAAAGCTGATTAACGAACTCAAACAAATGCTTGAAGAAGCATAAAAAATGTAGTCGGCTATCCGTCAAAACACACCGACTACATAATCACACACAAACTCGGATATCCTCCGCTTTGTAAATCCGAGTATAACACAAATTTTACTAAATGTCAAGTTGAAAGGATTGATTTTATTATGGATATGAAATTAAATGGTTATAGTGTTTATGAGATGCAACGTTCAGCTATTTCTATTTTGAATGATAAATTTAATGAGTTTAAAAAATATCTTGCTGATTCTTTTTCTTCTTATGATTTTCTTTTTTCTGAACTTAAAGTACTTTCTGTTCTTTTAAATTCTTTTTATGCTGTTCACCTTTTGTCCGATGATGAATGTTCTTTTTATTCTGATTGGCTTTCTTCTTATTTTCGTGCTTTAGATTCTTTGTCTTGCCGTACTTGCGGAAAGTTCGGCGAACTTAATTCTCAGAATGATTTCTGATTATTATTCGTGTAAATAAAATAAAGAGAAGCCTTTTTTTCAAGACTTCTCTTTGTTGGTTGCGGGAGCTGGATTTGAACCAACGACCTTCGGGTTATGAGCCCGACGAGCTACCGAACTGCTCCATCCCGCGATATTTTACTGTTTTTTTACCGCCCTCTCCTGAGTGCTTATTTATTATATCACAAATGAATGTGAATGTCAATACCTTTTTTGCAATTTTTTTATTTTGACTGAAAACTCTTGACTATTGTATCCGAATCGGGTATAATATATACGTTGTCGGGGTGTGGCGCAGATTGGTAGCGCGCTACCTTGGGGTGGTAGAGGTCGCCTGTTCAAATCAGGTCACTCCGACCAATATATCAAAACGGCTTTCCGCTATTGTGGAGAGCCGTTTTTAGTTGTCAAAATATTCTAATACAAAAAAGCTCCGACGGCAAATCGGAGCTTTTGGATTTGTATTACATCTTTGCAAGCTTTGCAAATTCTGCTTTCAGTGCAGGATAGATCTCTGTGTAAAGCTTGTAGTATTTCTCATACTCAGGTACTCGCTCTGCTTCAGGCTGCTGTACCTTGTCGGTCTTTACTACTGCCTTACAAGCTTCCGGTACTGATGAGTAAATGCCTGCGCCTGTTGCTGCAAGAAGTGCTACGCCAAGGGCAGGACCCTCTTTTGATGAAGCTGTTTTTACAGGGCAGTTGTAAAGGTCTGCGAGCATTGATCTCCACAGCGGTGAGCTTCCGCCGCCTCCGCAAGCCATCATGTCTGATACGTTGATATCCATTTCTCTGAATACCTCAACGCAATCTCTGAGAGAGTATGAAACGCCTTCCATTACTGCTCTCAGCATATCACGCTTTGTGTGCATTGCGGAAAGTCCGAAGAATACTCCTCTTGCGTCAGGGTCAAGATGAGGGGTTCTTTCACCCATGAGGTATGGAAGATAAAGAAGTCTGTTTGCTCCCACTGGGACTTTTTCAGCCTCTTTGTCCATAAGATAATATTCGTCAACGCCCATGCACTTTGCTGTTTCTTTCTCTGCATTGCAGAAGTTGTCCCTGAACCATTTCAGTGAAAGTCCTGCGCCTTGTGTAACACCCATAACGTGCCATGCGTTCGGTACTGCTGCACAGCAGGTGTGAACTCTGCCCTTTGGGTCGATAGAGATAGAAGAAGTGTGTGCAAATACGACGCCTGATGTTCCGATAGTTGTGAACGCCTTACCGTCCTCTGCAACGCCTGTTCCGATAGCCGCAGCGGCATTGTCGCCTGCTCCGCCTACTACTATAGTACCATCTTTAAGTCCAGTAAGCTCAGCCATTTTCTTTGTGACCTTGCCTGTTACATCGCATGACTCATATACCTTGCCCAGCATTGACATATCAATGCCAAGCGTATCGCAGACTTCCTTTGACCAGCAGCGGTTTGGCACGTCAAGAAGCTGCATACCGCTTGCGTCGGAAACCTCTGTTGCATATTCGCCAGTGAGGATAAATCTCAGATAGTCCTTTGGCAGAAGAATGTGTCTGCACTTTTCATATATATCAGGCTCGTTGTTCTTTACCCAAAGGATTTTCGCAGCCGTCCAGCCTGTGAGGGCAGGGTTTGCTGTTATCTTGATGAGCTTTTCTCTGCCTAGCTTTTCATTCATTTCTTCAACTTCTGCGGCAGTTCTCTGATCGCACCATATTATGGACTTTCTAAGAACGTTGTTGTCCTTATCCAGCATAACAAGTCCGTGCATCTGCCCAGAGATACCAACACCTGCAACGTCCTCTTTGTTTACACCGCTTTTGGTCATAACAGCCTTGATAGTGTTTATCATTGCGTTTGCCCAGTCAGCAGGGTCTTGCTCTGCATAGCCGTTTTTAGGCTGATACATAGGATATTCAATAGTTACAGAAGAAATAACAGTACCCTTTTCGTCGAAAAGTACCGTCTTAGTGCCGCTTGTGCCGCAGTCTACGCCGATTACATAAGCCATATTTTTTTTACTCCTTTATAATATGTATAGTATCATTTGTACTCATTAAAACGATTACATTAATTATACAATATTTCTCTCTGAAATGCAATACCCATAAAACGTTTTCGCAAAATTTATCTGCACATAAAAAAGGACGGTGGGGCTACCGTCCTATAAGTTTGTTGAAAGACCTGGCGAACTTGTTGGCGGGACGTCGTGTCTGCGTTATTGACAGGGTACGGTCTTATACCGCCATTTTAAGTCTAGTCTGCTTTTTCAAGCACAAAGAATGTGCTGTTGTTTTCGCTTTTCATTTCCTTTATAGCCCAGCCTGCCGCGATCAGACTGTTGAGCTTTTCAACTCGCTGAAATCTGTCCATATCCGGGGCTTTTCCATCATGGGCTTTGTCCTCATTTCTTGAAACATAAAATATCTTTTGCATATATATCCTCTTTCCCTGAGAGTGACAATTGTTCCCCGATTTTTTTACAACTGTCGCATTTTATTGATTACATTATACTACACAAATATGGAGATTTCAAGGAATACCAAAAATTTTAACCTCTTTTTAACGCTTTAGTATTATTCTGATTTTTCATGCTTTTCAGTGCTTATTATATATAACGGCATAGGTAAGGTGAAAAAATGCACGTTTTCAGGGCTGCTTTATGTGCTGATATGTACAAAAACTTATGACGAGTGAGTATTTTTATATGACAGCCCTTGACTTTT
>OHUA01000694.1_pt1 | contig 15599 bp, 11 predicted proteins | sample 1579051 | NCBI WGS metagenome assembly OHUA01 (sample SAMEA3879559, study PRJEB24766) | human gut metagenome | biome: human-associated habitat; feature: feces | place: USA | collected 1985/1987 | reverse complement strand
ACTACTATGCCAAACGAACGACGTTATTCCAATGAACTGAATCTGGAGAGCGTGGGCATCAACCTGCCCTACAATATGCAGGCAGAACAGAGCGTGCTGGGCGCGGTGCTGCTCAAACCCGACACCCTGACCGATCTTGTGGAGATCCTCAAGCCGGAAATGTTCTACACCCGGCAGAATGCCCAGATCTGGACCGAGATGCTGCGCCTGTTTACCAACGACCAGACCATTGATTTTGTCACCCTGCTGGATGCAGTGGTGTCCGATGGGGTATTCCCCAGTGCAGACGAAGCTAAGATCTACCTGACCGGTCTGGCAGAAACAGTGCCCAGCATCTCCAATGTAAAGGCCTACGCCCAGATCGTGCAGGAAAAATATCTGGTGCGTCAGCTGATGGGTGTCGCCAAGGACATCTTGCAGGACGCCGGGGACGAGCCGGACGCCGACCTTCTGCTGGAAAACGCCGAGCAGCGCATCTACGAGATCCGCTCCGGCCGCGATTCCAGCGCCCTGACGCCCCTTTCTTCCAGCATGGTGGAGACTCTGACAAATCTGCAAAAGATCAGCGGCCCCGACGCCGACAAGTACAAGGGCATCCCCACCGGCTTCCGGCTGCTGGACACCGTCCTCACCGGCCTTGGCCGCGGCGACCTCATCATCCTCGCTGCCCGCCCCGGTATGGGCAAGACCAGTTTCGCGCTGAACATCGCTACCCGCGTGGCCATGCAGCAGAAGGTGCCGGTGGCCATTTTCAGCCTGGAAATGACCAAGGAGCAGCTGACCAACCGCATCCTTTCGGCGGAAGCAGGCATCGACAGCCAGGCTTTCCGCACCGGTGCCCTTCGCAGTGAGGACTGGGAGTATCTGGCACTGGCAACGGAAAAGCTCCACGATGCCCCCATCTATATGGACGACACCTCAGGCATCACCATCACCGAGATGAAGGCGAAGATCCGCCGGGTCAATCAGGACCCCACCCGCCCCAATGTGGGCCTGATCGTTATCGACTACCTGCAGCTGATGACCACCGGCCAGCGCAGCGAGAACCGCGTGCAGGAGATCAGCTCCATCACCCGAAACCTGAAGATCATGGCCAAGGAGCTGAACGTGCCCATCATCGCGCTGAGCCAGCTGTCCCGTGCGGTGGAAAAGCAGGGCAACAACTCCAGCCACCGCCCCCAGCTGTCGGACCTGCGCGACTCCGGCTCCATCGAGCAGGACGCCGACTGCGTCCTCTTCCTGTACCGCGACTCCTACTACGCCAGCCAGAACCCCGACGGCGCGGAGGTGGACGCCGACACCGCCGAGTGCATCGTGGCAAAGAACCGTCACGGCGAGACCAGCACGGTGCCGCTGGGCTGGGATGGCGCCCACACCCGCTTTATGGATGTGGACTTCAAGCGCTGATGGATACTGTGATTCTTGCCCGGGTGGAGGATTTCTGCACCCGGGAGGGGCTTTTGCAGCCCGGCACACCGCTGCAGCTGGCGGCGGCAGTCTCCGGTGGGGCGGACAGCATGGCGCTGCTGCTCTTGCTGCGGCAGCTGCAGCCAAGGTTCGGCTATACGCTCTCTGCCTGCCATGTGAACCACGGTCTGCGCGGGCAGAGCGCCGACCGGGACGAAGCCTTTGTGCGGGCAGAATGCGCCCGTCTGGGCGTGCCGCTGCGGGTGTTCCATGCCGCAGAGCTGGCACTGCCCCCGGCGCACGCCGGGGAGGACTGGGCGCGCCGTCTGCGCTACACGGCCTTTGTGCAGCTGCAAGGACAGGGGATAGATGCCATCGCCACGGCCCATACTGCAAATGACCAAGCCGAAACGCTGCTGCTGCGGCTGGCGCGCGGCACCGGGCTGCACGGTGCGGGCGGCATCCGGCCAAGGCGCGGGTGCTACCTGCGCCCGCTGCTCTGCCTGAGCCGCGCCGAGACCGAGGCCGTCTGCCGGGCAGCGGGGCAGACGTGGGTCACCGACGAGACCAACGACACCGATGCCTACGCCCGCAACCGGCTGCGCCACAGCGCCCTGCCTGCGCTGGAAAGCACCAACGCAGCAGCGGTGCAGAATCTGGCACGGTTCTGTGAAAAGGCCGCGCGGGTGGATGCCTACCTTGCCGCCGGGGCTGCAAAGCTTCTGGCGGCGGCACGCCTGCCCGGCGCAGAACCGGCGTGGCAGCTGCTGCCTTTGCAGGCGGCAGACCCGCTGCTGCTGGAGACCGCGCTGCACAGCCTTGTGGCTCCGGTGCGGGACGCAGAGGAAAAATATGTGCAGCTGCTGTGCGCCGTGGTGCGGCAGGGCAGCGGCGCAGTACAGCTGACCGGACAGGTACGCTTTTGCGCCGAGAACGGCTGTCTGCGGCAGGAAACGCTGCCGGACGCGCTATCCCAACAGCCGGAGAACCTGCCGCTGCAGCTGCCCTTTTTGCCCCAAAAACAGCCGGAATTCCGGCTGCGCGGGGGCTGGAAAGGGAAAGCAGAGCTATTAAAAGCCGATTTTGAAGAAAAAATACAAGTCGTTCATAAAAAAGACTTAAAAAATCGGGCGGATTATGCTAGAATAACTACGTTGTACACTAGTCTTGTTCTGCGTGCCCGACAGCCGGGAGACCGCTTCCGGCCTGCGGGGCGGGGGTTGAGCAAACCGCTGCGCAAGTGGATGAACGAGACCGGTGTCCCGAGCGAACTGCGGGATACGCTGCCGCTGCTGGCCAGCGGAAGCGAAATTTTATGGGTGTGTGGAGAAGGCTTTGCCGATGGACTTGCACCGGACACGGAAAGCAGATGGATCCTGCACTTGGATGCAGAGATCGAAACACAGGAGGAAAAAACAAATGAGTATGCACGATGATATCAAGACCGTTCTGGTCAGCGAAGAGCAGCTGAAGGCCAAGGTGGCAGAGCTGGGCGCTCAGATCAGCCGGGATTATGCCGGTAAAAATCTGGTGCTGGTGTCCATCCTCAAGGGCTCGGTGGTCTTTATGGCCGATCTAATGCGGGCTGTGAGCATCCCCTGCAATATCGACTTTATGGTGGTCTCCAGCTACGGCGGCAGCAACACCATCACCAGCGGTCTGGTCAAGATCATCAAAGATCTGGACGGTGATCTGTCCGGCAAGGATGTGCTGATCGTGGAGGACATTCTGGACACCGGCGTCACCCTGTCCAACCTTGTGCCCATGCTCAAGATGCGCAACCCGAACTCCGTTAAGATCTGCACCATCCTTGATAAGCCCAGCCGCCGCAAGGCCGACATCCAGCCGGATTACGAGGGCTTTCAGGTGCCGGACGAGTTCGTAGTGGGCTACGGTCTGGACTACGATGAAAAATACCGCAACCTGCCCTATGTCGGCGTGCTGAAGCCCGAGGTCTACACGAAGTAACCTGTCCATTATAAAAATCCAGAACTGGAGTTGATTTTTTTGCAACCGAAGAAACCCCGTTTCAATCCGCTGGTGATCGCCATTGTGCTGGCAGCCGTGCTGATGGTGTGGTCGGTGCTGGGCGGCACCGGCGGCAGCGCCAGCGGCTCCTCTATGGCTTATTCCACAGTGGTACACTATTTTGAGAGCAATCAGGTCACCAAATTCTCGCTGGATCTGAATACCGGCGTGATCACCATGACCCTGAAGGAGGGTGCACAGGAGCTGCCCAACGCTGCCGAGCAGAGCACCACCCAGTCCACGGGCGGGCTGCTTTCCGGCCTGCTGTCCTCCTCTTCCTCTGCCCCCACCGGGGTAAAGAAGAACGAGGACGGCACCGAGACGGTCAGCTATAAGCTGCCCTACGCCCGGATGTTCGTGGATCATGTGTCGGACTACATCGCCCAATACGATGCAGCCAACCCCGATGCACCCATGGTGTACGACTATGTGCCCGCCAAGGAAACCATCCCCTGGATGGAGATCCTGTTCTATCTGGCTATGCTGGGCTGCACCGGTTTCCTGCTGTTCTCCATGATGCGCGGCGGTGCCGGTGGCGGCGGCATCATGAACGTAGGCAAGGCCAAGGTGAAGGACGAGCATGAGAACAAAAAGACTGCTACCTTTGCCGATGTGGCCGGTGAGGACGAGGAAAAAGAGGAACTCAAGGAAGTTGTGGAGTTCCTCAAGAGCCCGGATAAGTTCAATACGCTGGGTGCCCGCATCCCGCATGGTGTGCTGCTGGTGGGCCCTCCGGGTACCGGTAAGACCCTGCTGGCGCGCGCCTGTGCAGGCGAGGCCGGAGTGCCCTTCTATTCCATCTCCGGCTCTGACTTTGTGGAGATGTACGTCGGCGTGGGTGCATCCCGCGTGCGCGATCTGTTCGACAAGGCCAAAAAGACCATGCCCTGCATCATCTTTATTGATGAGATCGATGCTGTGGGTCGCCAGCGCGGCGCAGGTCTGGGCGGCGGTCACGATGAGCGCGAGCAGACCCTGAACCAGCTGCTGGTGGAGATGGACGGCTTTGACGCCAACGACGGCGTTATCGTGATGGCTGCCACCAACCGCGCCGATATTCTGGATAAGGCTCTGCTGCGTCCCGGCCGTTTTGACCGTCAGGTTTATGTTGGTCTGCCGGATGTGAAGGGCCGCGAGGAGATTCTGCGCGTTCACACCAAGAACAAGCCCCTTGGCCCCGATGTCAGCCTGAAAACCATCGCCAAGTCCACCGCGGGCTTCTCCGGTGCCGACCTGGAAAACCTTGTCAACGAAGCCGCCCTGCTGGCTGCGCGCAAGGGCAAAAAGGCCATCACCGAACCTGAAATCGAGGAAGCTTCCATCAAGGTTGTGGCTGGCCCCGAAAAGAAGAGCCGCGTTGTGACCGATGCCGAAAAGCGCCTGACCTCTTACCACGAGGCCGGCCATGCCATTACCGGCTATTTCTGCAAAACGCATGATCCCGTGCACCAGATCAGCATTATCCCGCGTGGTTCGGCAGGCGGCTTTACCATGTATCTGCCTGATAAGGACGCCAGCTATGTGACCAAGACCGCCATGAACGAGAACATTGTCTGCCTGTTGGGCGGCCGTGTGGCGGAGCAGCTGGTGCTGGATGATATCTCCACCGGTGCTTCCAACGACCTGCAGCAGGCCACCAACATCGCACGCCAGATGATCACCCGCTACGGCTTCTCCGAGCGTCTGGGTCCCGTGGTCTACGGCACCTCGCAGGAGGAGACCTTCCTTGGCCGCGACTTGGGTCAGGGCAAGGGTTACAGCGAGACCACCGCTGCCGAGATCGACAGCGAGATCCGTGATATCATCGATGAGGCTTACGAGACCTGCCGCCGCACCCTGACCGAGCACATCGACCAGCTCCATGCGCTGGCCAAGGCTCTGATGGAGCGCGAAAAGCTCAACGAGGAGCAGTTCAACACCATTATGGCCGGTGGCACTCTGCCCCCCTGCGAGGATGCAAAGCCTGAGCAGGCGCAGCCCGACCAGACCGTGCAGCCTGCCCCGGTGCAGTCCGCAGAACCTGCGGAGACCGCTGAGCGCGCCGAACCCGCCGAGCAGGCCGAGCCTGCCCAGCCGGAAGCGCCGCAGCCAGACGCCCCGGAGCAGCAGGACTAAGCTTTTTTAAGAAAAGGAGCGAACATCGTGGAGGAAAATTTTAACCCGGTCGCCCAGACCCGCGCAAACTACTATACCCCCGGCAGCCCGGTGCAGTTCGTCTGCGTGGAGCTGCTCAAGGGGGACGTCAGCGGCGAGCACGCTGTCTGCCTGACCTTCAAGAATATTTCCCGCGTGACCCTGACCGCACTGGAGATCCACTTCAAGTGCAAGGGCGTGGACGGTGTGATCCTGTGCGAGGACAAGTTCGAGTACCGGGATCTGCAGGTAAAGCCCGGCGAGCTGTTCGGGCAGGACGATGCCGTGTTCATCACGGCAAAGGCAATCACCAGCGTGGATGTTTCGCTGTGCAATGTGTACAACGGCAAGCGTGTGGTGCATCTGGACGGCATCAAGCGTGTGCGTCTGCCTGCGCCCCGCCGTCTGGCCCCGGAGCTGCAAAAGGCGCTGGAAGCCCGCATGAACCGCACCGGGCTCAAGTATCAGCCGCAGGTGTTCGAGAACGGCTGGTACTGCGCCTGCGGTGCCTTCCACCCCACCGAGGAGGATACCGTTTACTGCTCGGAGTGCGGCTGTGACCGCATTCTGCTGCAGAACGCGCTGAACACCCTGCTGCAGCCCGCCGCCCCGGCAGACGAGATGGAAATGCCCCTCAGCGCCCCGGCGGCTCCCGCAGCGCCCGCTGCGGTGGAGGAGCCTACCCGCATCGTGGGTGCAGCCCCTACCGCCCCGGCAGCGCCCGTAGAGGAGCCTACCCGGGTCATGGGCGCAACGGTTTACCAGCCGAAGGCAGCCCCCGTCCAGCCCATCTCGGAGCCTACCCGGGTGCTGGATGCCCCCGCCCGCGCACCGTATTCCGGCGCTGCTGTGGCAGACGAGGGCACCCGCGTGATGCCCGCCGCCGCCCGCCGTCCGGCTCCGGCTCCGGTGCGTCAGCCCGCGCCTGTGGAGGAGGACGAGGAGTACGAGGACAGCCGGGACAGCGTGGCAGAAGCGCTGATCCGCTGGGTGCCGCCCATTACGGCCATCCTGTGTGCAGCCATTGCGCTGTGCGGCTTTGTGTACTACCAGTTCGTGCTGTAAAATAAACTATCCCGGCGGAGGGGGCAGCGTGCCTTCTCCGCCTTTTGTGTGCATTGCACAGAAAGGAAATACCATGCCGGAACAAGCTTTACAGGTGGCTTTTGAGATCAAAACCGCCTGCGATGAGATCAGCCGCCGCTTGCTGCGCTGGCACTGGGAGCGCAAGCCCGGGGCACACAGTCTGGATGCACTGCTGGAGCATATTGCCGCCCGCAAGCAGGAAAGCCCGGATTACTACGACCGTATGCCGGACCTTACCGGCAAGACCAGCTGGCAGCAGCTGGACACCACCCTGTGTATGCGGGTGCTGCTGGACCCGGAGACCGATGCCGCCCGCCCGCTGGATCTGCTGGGCAACACGGCGCACCCCTCTGCCGCCCGCCATGCCTGCAACGCCATCCGCACCGCCCGCAACGAAGCTGCCCACGCGGCGGTTGCAGCGGACGGCGCACAGGCGGCGCTGCTGTTTAATGAAGCCATCGAGGCGCTGGAGGAGGGCTACGCCGGTACCGCCTTTAAAGAAAATGAGCTGGCGCAGTATTACCGCGAAGCCGAGGACTACCTGAGCCGATGCAGCGAGGGCAAACCCCTTAAAGCGCGCCAGAGCAGCCCGCAGAACGCACAGCAGGGGAAGGCTGCCGCACGCAGCAAGCCCCGCGATACCCAGCAAACCCGCAGCGCCAAAAGTACCGCCGGGCGGCAGAATACCTCTGCCCGCAGCCGCAGCACCGGTACAAAACAGAGCCGCAGCACGGCATCCCGCAGCAAAAAGCAGCAGACCGGTGGCGAGAGCAGGGTGGCGCTGGGCATTATTCTGGCGGCGCTGGTGCTGGGACTTATCGCACGCGCCATCAGCATGGGACTTGTGTAATTGCAGTGTTTTGCGATTCTGGCAGTAAATTGGAAAGCAAAAACGTTTGTGCTGTACAAAACAACCAAAAAAACTGCAGACTGTCCCGCAGAAAAACGGTCATTGCACCTCTTGCGGGAAATGTGAAACGGATTTATAATAAGCATGAAAACGTTTACACATTGCCACCGAAGAGGGAACGGAGAAAATACCCCATGACCATCAGTGATATTGCAAAGCTGGCAGGTGTTTCCAGCGCTGCGGTCAGCCGCTATCTGAACGGCGGCCCCCTCAGCGAACAGAAACGTGCCGTGATACAAGCCGTAGTGGAAAAGACCGGTTACAGCCCGGACACTGCCGCCCAGACCCTGCGCACCGGCAAGGTGCGTCAGGTGGGGGTCATCGTGCCCAGCATCAGCTCCCAGTCGGTGGGGCAGATCACCAGCGGCATTGCAGCCGAACTGGGCGCAAGCCGCTACCTGATGCTGCTGGCAGACACCGAACTGGACGAGCAGATGGAACTGGAATATCTTACAGCATTGCAGCGCAACCATGTAGCCGGTATCATTCTGCTGGGCTATGATTCCAGCCCGCAGCTGTGCAAGGCACTGAAGGACTGCCGTGTGCCCGTGGTGGTAACAGGACAGCGCTTTGCAGACCTGCCCTGCGTTTATAACGACGACCGCGCTGCCGCCCGCGACCTGACCCGGAAGATGCTGGAGCATGGCCGCAGAAATATCGTGTACATCGGCGGCAGCGAACAGGACGCCGCCACCGGCATTGCTCGCCGTCAGGGTGTGCAGGACGCTCTGCGGGAGGTGGGACTAAACGCGGATGGTCTGCCCCGCGCCTACTGCGCCGCCTTTTCCATGGAAGAGGGACACCGCTGCATGGAGGAGCTGCTGGCACGCTGCCCGCAGCTGGATGGTGTGGTCTGCGTGACCGACACCGTGGCCTTTGGCGCATTGCAGGTGCTCCGCGCTGCCGGGCGCAGGGTAGGGCAGGATGTCGGCCTTGCCGGTATCGGAGACAACTGGGCGGGCAAGGTGGTGGAGCCCGGACTGACCACCATCCGCTTCTACCAGCGGCAGGTAGGGCAGGAAGCTGCCCGGATGCTGCTGCAAAGCTTAGAACATACTGAGCCGGACGCTGCGCCGGTGCGCCAGACCACGCTGGGCTATACGCTGGTAGAGCGCGGCTCACTGTAAAAAAGAGGAACGAATGAAACAAAAGCTGATTTTTTTAGATATCGACGGCACTCTGCTGCCCCCGGGCGAGATGCTGATCCCCCAAAGCACGGTGGAAGCGCTGCGCAAGGCGCACGCCAACGGCCATAAACTGTTTCTGTGCACCGGGCGCAACCTGCGCATGACCCAGCCGCTGCTGGACTATGGCTTTGACGGCGCAGTATGCAGTGCTGGCGGCTATGTGTTCTGCGGGGACAAGGTGCTGGTAGACCTGCCTATGGAGCCGGAGCTGGCAGAGGGTGTGCGCAACGCCATGGAGCGCCACGGCGTGGAGTGCACGCTGGAAGCGCGGGACGCCACCTACGGCAGCCTGAAGATGATAGAGCGCTGGAGCTTTACCCACCGGGATGCAGGCAATCTGAACAGCGAAGCCGCCCGTTGGCGCAAGGCCATGGAGGACGGCATGACCATGAGCCCGCTGGCCGATTACAAGGGCGAGCCGCTGTATAAGATTGTGTATATCGCGGAGCACAGCGAGGACTTGGACGAGGCGAAGCGCCTGTACGAGGACAGATTCGTGTTCTGTGAGAGCAAGCTGGACGGTCTGGATGGCGGCTATGTGAACGGAGAGCTTATTAACCGTAGGTTTGATAAAGGACGCGGCATCAAGGCCGTCTGCGACTATCTGGGCGTGCCCCTGCAGGACAGCATCGGCTTTGGCGACAGTGACAACGACCTGCAAATGACCGATGTGGTCGGCATCAGTGTCTGTATGGCCAACGGCTCTGCAAGCCTGAAGCAGCGCTGCGACCGCATTGCTCCCTCGGTGTATGAGGACGGCATTGCCAAGGAGTTTGCAGCCTTGGGGCTGATTTGAGATATCTTTGTAAAAATAGGGCAGGGGAACGTCCGCAGATGTTCCCCTGCCCTAAAATTATAAATAATTCTCCCGCATTGTTTTGCAATAAAAGGAGCACCGCACAAAGAACTGTGCGGTGCTCCTTTTGGTTCATAAATCAGTAGTGCAGATCCTCTGCGGTCAGGCTTTCCAGCACGGGCAGCATGGCAGCGGCTTCGGCTTTGGCGGCGGGCAGATCCATATCGCGGTAGTTGCCGCACTCCACCTCGCTGGCACCGGGCACAGCGCCCTCAAAGCCAGCCATAAAGCGGTAGGCATCCACCGTCAGCTGCAGCGCCTGCGCCGGGGTCAGCCCCCGGGTAAGCAGGTAAAAGCCGGTGCGGCAGCCCATGGGGCCAACATAGATCACCCCGTCCTTCACGGCGCTGTTGCGCGCGTAGGTGGCAAACAGGTGCTCCAGCGTGTGGGCAGCAGCGGTGGTCAGGTAATCGCCCTGATTGGGCTTTTTCATGCGGATGTCCCAGGTGAGCACATCGCCGTCCTGACGGCTCAGATACATCCCGCGCTCCAGCCGGGTGTGATCCACGCAAAAGCTTGCGATACGTTCCATACTACATTTCTCCTTTATCAGCCCTGCAGACGCTGCACACTGCCGTGTGCGCAGTCCACAGCCACCATCAGGCCATCACGGATGTGGCTGGTAGCACCGGCGGCACCCACAACGGTGGGCTTCAGCAGTGCCTTGCCGGCAATGGCGGCGTGGCTGTTCAGGCCGGGCTCCTCTACCACCAGAGCGGCAGCGTCGCGCACAAAGCTCAGCATCTCGTTGCTGGTGGAAGGAACCACCAGCACCATGCCGGGCTTGAACTTGGCGCGCACCTCGTCCATGGTGCGGCAGACGCAGGCCTTGCCGCTGGCAACATCGTTGTTCTCGGGGCCGACACCCACGCCGGTAGCCAGACAGTTGCCTACCATGTGGATCTTGATCATGTTGGTGGTGCCGGAAACGCCCACGGGCACGCCTGCGGTCACAACAGCCAGCTCGCCGTTGTGCAGGTAGCCGTTCTCCTTGGCCAGAGCGGTGGACATCTCGATCAGTTCATCGGTGCTGTGTGCCAGAGACATCATCAGCGGGGTGATGCCCCAGCTCAGGGACAGCTGACGCTGCACCTGCTCGCGCATGACGCAGGCAATGATGGGCTGCTGCGGGCGGTACTTGCTCAGCAGGCGGGCAGTAGTGCCGGACTCGGACACGGTCACGATGGCGGCGGCGTTCACGTCCCGTGCAGTCAGGCAGGCAGCATGGGCGGTAGCGTCAGAGACGCTGATCTTGCCGGGGTTAGAATCCATCGTGCGGCCGCGCAGATGGAAACCCTCCTGCTCGGTGCGCTCGGCGATGGCAGACATGGTCTTGAGCGCCTCCACGGGGTAGGCACCGGCAGCGGTCTCGCCGGACAGCATAATGGCAGAGGTGCCGTCGTAGATGGCGTTTGCCACGTCCGAGATCTCGGCGCGGGTGGGGCGGGGGTTCACCATCATGCTGTCCAGCATCTGGGTAGCGGTGACGATGGGCTTGCCGAAGGAGAAGGAGCGCTCGATGATGGTCTTCTGGATGCCGGGCAGCTCGGTGAAGTCAATCTCCACGCCCAGATCGCCACGGGCGACCATCACGGCGTCGGCAGCAGCCAGAATACTGTCGATGTTGTTCACGCCCTCGCGGTTCTCGATCTTTGCAATGATGCGGATGTTGGAATCGTACTGGTTCAGCAGGTTGCGGATCTCGTACACGTCCTGTGCGGTGCGCACAAAGGAGGCGGCGATAAAATCATAGCCCTGCTGGATGCCGAAGATGATGTCATCCTTATCGCGCTGGCTCATATACGGCATGGACAGGTGCACGCCGGGCACGTTGACGCCCTTCTTGTTCTTGATCTTGCCGCTATTCAGTACGGTGCAGACGATGTCGGTGTCGTTCACGGTCTGGATCTGCAGCTTGATCAGGCCGTCGTCCAGCATGATGGTGCCGTTCGGCTCCACGTCCATGGGCAGATCCTTGTAGGTGATGGAGCAGATCTCGTTGGTGCCCTCCACATCGCGGGTGGTCAGGGTAAAGGTCTGGCCGGCAACCAGATTCTCAACGCCGTTCTTGAAGTCCTTCAGGCGGATCTCGGGGCCCTTGGTGTCCAGCAGTGCAGCCACGGGCTTGCCCAGCTCTTCGCGCAGAGCCTTCAGCTTTTCAAGGCGACCCAGATGCTCCTCGTGGGAACCGTGGGAAAAATTGAAGCGGGCCACGTTCATGCCGTTGGCGATCAGATCGCGCAGCACGCCTTCCTTATCGGTGGAAGGACCAAGGGTGCAAATAATTTTCGTCTTTCTCATGCAATATACCTCCGTCAACTCTCTCTTACCTATATCCGGCACAGCGCCCTGCAGGCTGCTGTGTATGACCAATGGGAGCAAAGGCTCCCGGTACAGCGGGTCGGTTTATGTGGCAGAGTGGAAAACACAAAACTCTACCATCTATTATTATAATCGTTCCGGTGCAAGAGAGCAAGAGAAATTTTTGCTTGAATACAAGTTTTTGCATCTGTTTATGTTTGTGAGAGGGATTGTGGAAATCTTAACGATGCGGCGCGGCTTTCTGTGGACTGCCTGATGGGGGAAAACTGCTGTAAAACGTAAAAACTGATAAGAGCGCACAAGGCTGTTTCCTCTTGCATCTGAGGGGCTTTTTGCTTATAATAAGGGTAATAAAGTAGTACTGTTCCGGGGTACGCCCGGAGAATGGAGTGACCATTATGGAAAAACGTGTTTTTCTGATCGTTCTGGACAGCTTTGGCATCGGCGCAGAGCCGGATGCCGCTGCCTTTGGCGATGCAGGCACCAACACCTTGGGTGCCATTGCGAACCACCCCAATTTCAACTGTCCCAATCTGCGCAAGCTGGGTTTGTTCAACATTGACGGCGTGACCGCAGGGGAGAAAACGGATGCCCCGGCGGCTGCCTTTGCCCGCCTGCAGGAGCAGAGCATGGGCAAGGATACCACCATCGGCCACTGGGAGATCGCCGGTGTGGTCAGCCCGGAGCCGCTGCCCACCTTCCCCGAGGGCTTCCCGGAGGAGCTGATCCGGGAGTATGAGCAAAAGACCGGCCACAAGGTGCTGTGCAACAAGCCCTATTCTGGCACGCAGGTGCTGAAGGACTACGGCGAGCAGGCCATGCGGGAAAACGCCCTCATCGTGTACACCAGCGCCGACAGCGTTTTTCAGGTGGCCGCCAACGAGGAGCTTGTGCCGGTGCAGGAGCTGTACCGCTACTGTGAGATCGCCCGGGAAATGCTCAAAGGCAAATACGGCGTGGGCCGCGTGATCGCCCGCCCCTTCCTTGGCAACAGCGCGGACACCTTCTACCGCACCACCAACCGCCACGACCTGAGTCTGAAGCCGCCCCGCGCTACCATGCTGGATCTGCTGAAGGATGCCGGCAAGGATGTGATCGCCGTGGGCAAGATCTACGATATCTTTGACGGCGAGGGCGTGACCGAAAAGATCAAGACCACCGGCAACACCAACGGCATCGCCTTCACCAAGGCTTTGCAGACCCGCGACTTCGAGGGTCTGGCCTTCGTGAACCTCGTCGATTTCGATATGCTCTACGGCCACCGCCGCGACGTGGCAGGCTACGCCGCCGCCGCCACCGAGTTCGACAAGTTCGTTGCCGACTTCATCCCCGGGATGCGGGAGGGCGACATCCTGATGGTCACGGCCGACCACGGCTGCGACCCCTCCTACACCAAGACCACCGACCATACCCGCGAGTATGTGCCGTATCTGGTCTGCGGCAAGGGCGTGAAGCCCGGTGTGGATTTGGGCACCCGGCTCTGCTTTGGCACCATTGCACAGACCGTGTGTGAATATCTGGGCGTGGATGCTTCCAGCCTGGACGGCCACAGCGTGCTGCAGGAGATCCTGAAGTAATATCGGCCCTCTCAGTCATGCGACAGCGTGACCGAGAGGGCTATTTTTTGTGTAAAGTCTTGAACAATATAGTCAGTTGTGGTAGACTAGCACATGCATGCCCGGTGCGTACAAAGTTTACGCCGGGCGCAGGAATTGATATGGTTTCAGAATAGAAGGAGACTATCACATGAGAATCAATCGTACTCTGGGTCTGGCACTGACCGCTGCTGTGCTGGCTGTTGCCATGACTGGCTGCTCCAATAGTGCATCTTCCACCGCATCCTCCGCTGCTTCCAGCGAAGCAGTTTCCAGCGAGGCCGTCTCCAGTGAGGCTGCTTCCAGTGAAGCCACTGCTGCACCGGCTGCCGGCGATTTCGATGTCGATCAGGACATCACCGTGATTTCCCGTGAGGATGGCTCCGGCACCCGCGGCGCTTTCATCGAGCTGACCGGTGTGGAAGCCAAGAACGATGCAGGCGAAAAGGTTGACAACACCACCGAGGCGGCTGCCATCCAGAGCTCCACCAACGGCGTTCTGACCGCTGTTTCCAACGATGAGACCGCAATCGGCTACATCAGCCTGGGTTCTCTGAACAATGATGTCAAGGCTGTCACCGTGGAAGGCGTTGCCCCCAGCGCTGACACCGTGAAGGATGGTACTTACACCCTGGCTCGTCCGTTCAACATCGTTACGAACGGCGAAGCTGCCGACCCCGTTGCCGTGGACTTCATTGCTTACTGCATGAGCACCGACGGTCAGGCCCTGGCCACCGAGGAAGGTTACATCGGCGATGTTGGCGCTGATTACACCAGCACCCAGCCCGCAGGCAAGATCGTGGTTGGCGGTTCCTCCTCTGTTTCCCCGCTGATGGAAAAACTGATCGAAGCGTATAAGACCGTGAACCCCAACGCAACCCTGGAACTCCAGACCACCGACTCCACCACCGGCGTTTCCGGCGCACTGGATGGCACCTACACCATCGGTATGGCCAGCCGTGAGCTGAAAGATTCTGAGGTTGAGGGCGGCGCAAAGGCGACTGTCTTGGCAAAGGATGGCATTGCTGTTATCGTCAGCAACGACAACCCCACTGATAACCTGACCGTTGACCAGATCAAAGGCATCTACACCGGCGAGCTGACCACCTGGGCAGACGTTCAGTAATCCCCCTTTCTAAAAAAAACGGCTGTTGCGGCGGCAAAAGGCGGCAACGGCCGTTTTTTGAAAGTCATCGGTATATAGTTCCTGAGCAAAGACAGGAGAGTATGGGAAAATGAAAACAACAACTTCGCACCTGAAAGAGATCGTCATGCAGGGTGTATTTACCGCCTGCGCGTGCATCTCCATTCTGGCCGTGGCGCTGATCTGCATCTTCTTATTTGCAAACGGCCTGCCCACCATTTTTGAGATCGGCCCCCTCAAGTTCCTGCTTGGCACCACCTGGAAACCCGGCAACAACCTGTACGGCATCCTGCCCATGATCCTGGGGAGCATCTATGTCACCGCAGGCGCGATCATTGTGGGGGTGCCCATTGGGCTGCTGACGGCCATCTATATGTCCCGCTTTGCATCGCCCCGTATCAACAAGGTGCTGTTGCCGGCGGTACAGCTGCTGGCCGGTATCCCCTCGGTCGTGTACGGCTTCTTCGGCATGATCGTTATGGTCCCGGCGGTGCAGGCTATGGTCAAATCGGACTTTTTCAAAACTGTGCTGCACGTGAAAAGCGGCAAGGGCATGAGCCTGTTTACCGCCAGCCTGCTGCTGGGCATCATGATTTTGCCCACCATCATCACGGTCAGCAAAACCAGCCTGGACGCTGTGCCCCAAAGCTATTACGAGGGCAGCCTGGCTCTGGGTGCTACCCATGAGCGCAGCGTGTTTTGCGCGGTGCTGCCCGCCGCCAAAAGCGGCGTAATGTCCGCTGTAATCCTGGGTGTTGGCCGCGCCATCGGCGAAACGATGGTCGTGCTGATGGTGGCGGGCGGCGCGGGCATCATCCCCGAAAGCATCTTCGATCCGGTCCGTCCGATGACGGCGGGCATTGCGGCCGAAATGGCTGAGGCCGCCGTGGGCGGCGAGCACTACCACGCGCTCTACGCCGCGGGCCTGCTC
>OHUA01000678.1_pt1 | contig 15825 bp, 10 predicted proteins | sample 1579051 | NCBI WGS metagenome assembly OHUA01 (sample SAMEA3879559, study PRJEB24766) | human gut metagenome | biome: human-associated habitat; feature: feces | place: USA | collected 1985/1987 | reverse complement strand
ACGGATTTTACTTTGATTATACGCTTCTGTTTGTACTGGTATTCATAGTTGGATTTGGTCTTACCATGATTTACAGTACGAGCTCATATACGGCTCAGATTGAAGAAGGTGATCCTGAGTTTTATTTCAGGAAACAGCTTATATTTACAATACTTGGCCTGATTGTTATGGCATTTGAAACGAAATTCTTTGATTATCATTATTTTAAAAAGTTCGGACTTGTAATATATTTCGTGGGTCTGGCCTGCATGTTCCTTTTAAAGACACCTCTTGGTATTACAAGAAATGGTGCAACAAGATGGATCAGGATTCCAGGAGGACAGTTCCAGCCTGCAGAGCTTGTTAAGATTGGAACCATTGCGATGACGGCGTGGCTTATTATAAGGGCTGGACAGAATATCAAGAAATTCAGGACAGTTATTGTAATATGTATTATTGCAGGAATTTTACCGGCAGGGCTGGTGTATCTTTTGTCATCTAACTTAAGTAGTGCACTCATTGTCGCATTGATATCGGTTGTCATGACATTTGTAGCTTATCCTGGATATAAGATATATATTATACTGACAGGACTTGCTGCAGCGGCATTTGCCGGATTCTATTCATGGATCAAAAGAATGGCTGCGTCAGGCAATATGACAGGTAAATTCAGACTTAACAGAATACTTGTATGGCTTAATCCGGAAAAGTACATTGATGATAAGGGATATCAGACTGTTCAGGCTTTGTATGCTATAGGTTCAGGCGGATTATTTGGAAAAGGACTTGGAAAGAGTCTCCAGAAGCTTGGCTATATACCTGAATCACAGAATGATATGATATTTTCAGTTATATGTGAGGAACTAGGACTGTTTGGAGCTTTCTGTCTTATTGCACTTTTTGTGGTTATGTTATGGAGAATTAATCATATAGCGCAGAATGCACCTGATCTTTATGGTTCAATGCTTGCAGCTGGTGTATTTGCACATATTGCAATACAGGTAATACTTAATATTGCAGTAGTAACTAACACAATACCTAATACAGGTGTGTCACTTCCGTTCATCAGTTATGGAGGTACGTCGGCGGTGTTCTTGTTCGCAGAGATGGGTGTGGTGTTTAACATAAGTAGTCAGATTAAGTTGGAAAGATAATGGGTAAGAAGAAAAGAAAGAAAGCATTAATTATCATTATTATATTTTTTGCCCTGGCTGGAACAGCAGCTGGTGTTACATATAAGGTTTTTGAGGCTGAAACAATAGAATTTGTTGGCTCTGTACACTACTCTGATGACGAACTTAAGAAGTATATATTCGGTAGCAGATATGTCAATGTTCTGTATTATAAAATGTTTGGGAAAAAGGATAACAAGATACCTTTTATCCAGAAATATGATGTAGAGACTGACTGGCCTGATAAGTTGTATGTTACAATATACGAAAAGGCTATAGTTGGTTATGTAAAATACATGGGATGTAACATGTATTTTGATAAAGATGGAATAGTTGTAGAAAGTTCAACGGATGTATACGAGAATGTGCCTGAGATTGATGGACTGAAGTTTGATTCAATAGTGATTAACAATAAACTTGATGTAGGTAATTCAGAAATATACAATACAATACTTGATCTTACACAGAGCTTTGATAAGTATGATATTAATGTGGATAAGGTGTATTTTGATTCCTCATACAATATTACGCTTTATATGGGCGATGTTAAGGTAAGCCTTGGAAGCAGCAAGGATTTTACAGACAGGCTTTTTGAATTAAAGCAGTTATCATCCAGATTCGGAACACTTAAAGGAACACTGTATCTTGATGATTATAATGGCGATGAAAGTTCTATAATTTTTAAACGTGAAAAGTAAAAAAACGGTTGATATTTTAGATGAAAAATTATAATATATTATGTAGTGCAATTTTTAGATATTAAAGGAGGCAACAACCTTGTTAGAGATAATGACTAATGACCAGGAGTCATCAGCAAAGATTATAGTTGTTGGTGTAGGTGGAGCGGGAAATAACGCGGTTAACAGAATGATAGATGAGAATATCGGAGGAGTTGAATTTATTGGTATTAATACTGATAGTCAGGCACTCACTTTATGTAAGGCTCCAACTGCTATCCAGATAGGTGAGAAGCTCACTAAGGGACTTGGAGCAGGCGCACAGCCTGAGATTGGTGAGAAGGCAGCAGAGGAGAATGTTGAAGAACTTACACAGGCAATTAAAGGTGCTGATATGGTATTCGTTACATGTGGTATGGGTGGCGGAACCGGTACAGGTGCAGCTCCAGTTGTAGCTAAGATTTCCAAAGATATGGGAATTCTTACAGTTGGTGTTGTTACTAAGCCTTTCAAGTTTGAGGCAAGAACAAGAATGGCTAATGCTGAATCAGGAATTGAGAAGCTTAAGGAGAACGTAGATACACTTATCGTTATTCCTAATGACAAGCTTTTAGAGATAGTAGACAGAAGAACAACTATGCCAGAGGCATTAAAGAAGGCTGATGAAGTATTACAGCAGGCTGTTCAGGGAATTACAGACCTTATCAATGTACCAGGTCTTATTAACCTTGACTTTGCTGATGTTAAGACTGTTATGGTGGACAAGGGTATTGCACATATCGGTATCGGTACAGCTACAGGCGATGACAAGGCTATCGAAGCAGTTAAGCAGGCTGTTACAAGCCCACTTCTTGAGACAACTATTGAGGGTGCATCTCATGTTATCATCAATATCTCAGGTGATATCAGTCTTATTGAAGCTAATGAAGCTGCAAGCTACGTTCAGGAACTTGCAGGAGATAATGCTAACATTATCTTTGGTGCTATGTATGATGAGAGCGTTACAGATCAGGCTACAATTACTGTTATCGCAACAGGTCTTGAGGACGGTAATGTTAATAAGGCTATGGCAGGATTTGCAGGTATGGCACAGGCAACAAGACCAACTGTTAATGTTAAGCCACAGTATACATATTCACAGCCAGCTAGAACATCTTCTGTATCAAATGATGCTCCGCTTCCAGGACTTAAGCAGCCATCACCTGTTACACCACAGGTTAAGGACAGAGGAATTACAATTCCAACATTCTTACAGAAGAACAAGAAGTAATAATTTAGAAGAATCTAATACAAGCGCATTTAACACCGCCAGTTTCTGGCGGTGTTTTTTTGTGCCAGTTCTCTCATTTTGACAAATTTTGCATATCATGTCGTATATAATTCCACTTGTAACAAAGAAACGGATTCAAAACAAGGAGGTGATGTACGAAACGGTTATATATGCAGATGTTCTGTTTGGAATAAACTTCGTGGCAAACCTGTGTGTGCTGCTTATAACAGACTGGATTTTTAAATTTTCTGCCAGAATATCCAGAATGATTATTTCTGCCACTTTAGGAGCTGTATGGGCTGTCATATGTGTGTGTATTCCACTAAGATTTGCACTGCTTGAAAAGTTTATTACATATGTTCCGGTAACATTAATCATGGCTATGATAATGCTTTCCGGTACTAAAGACTTTAAGCAGAAAACATCAAAACAATTAAAGCTTTATATGAGGAATCTGTTGAAAGCAGGTGCGGGAATGATTCTTACTGCACTCTTTGCAGGTGGGATAATGCATTGGTTAAAGTACACATTTGCAGGGTATTTTATTGGAAATGTAATTCTGTCTGACAGTGAGCTTGTAATCTTTCTTACTGTGACGGTTATAGTTGTTGTCATTGTGCTTAAGACACTTAAAACTATCAGGATAACGGATGGTTTGAAAAGACACATTGTGATTGGCGTAGCAGAACGGGAATTTGAAATGGACGCAATAATTGATACAGGCAACAGCCTTATTGATTATGTTGGGAAAAGACCTGTTACAGTGGTTGAAAGAACGTATTTCAACGATATTCTCAGTGACATAGATAACTTACAAAAGCTTGGATATCATCTGATTCCATATAACAGTGTGGGGAATTCGGGTGGGATGATGGAAATCATAACAGCAGATTATATACATATATACGAGGGAGAAAATGTTGTGAAAAGGGAGCATGCGGCTATAGGTATGTCTCTTAGGCAGATTAATAAGAATGGGGATTATCATGCCCTTTTGGGGAAGGACATGATTATGTAGAAGAATCGGAAGTTTGAAGAAAATAAAAGGATGGATAGAAATATGGTAGTAAAGGTTGCGATGGCGGATCATTTTCAGTTTAAGGTAATGCCTTCTATAAAGAATTTTTGTTTATTAAAGCAGGGTGACGTACATTATATAGGCGGGACAGATATATTGCCGGCACCACTTGGGGCAAGTGAGGAACAGAACGCAATAGAAGCGCTGGGGACTGCTTCTGATGCTGAAGCAAAGCACACTCTGATAGAACATAATTTAAGACTGGTAGTATATATTGCGAAGAAATTCGACAATACCGGGGTTGGAGTAGAGGATTTAATATCAATTGGAACAATTGGACTTATCAAGGCAATTAATTCGTATGATAAAGACAAGAATATCAAACTCGCGACATATGCCTCAAGATGCATAGAAAACGAGATTCTTATGTATCTTAGAAGAAACAGTAAGATAAAAGCAGAAGTGTCAATTGATGAACCGCTTAATGTTGACTGGGATGGTAATGAACTTCTGTTGTCAGACATTATTGGAACAGATGAGGATATTATATATAGGGATATTGAAACAGAGGTTGAATGCAAAATGCTTAAAAAGGCTATAAACCAGCTTCCGGAGCGTGAAAGAATAATAGTTGATTTGAGATTTGGTTTGAGTTCAGAGGATGGAGAAGAAAAGACACAGAAAGAGGTTGCTGATATGTTAGGAATTTCACAATCATATATTTCAAGGCTTGAAAAGAAAATAATGCGTCAGTTAAGAAAAGAAATGGTTAAAAGTTGTTGACATTTACCCCTTCCTTATGGACAATAGTACAAGAAATATTAATGGGGTACTATAATGAAACATCGTAAAACATTTAGAATAGATAAATTATTCGGACTGGCTACACTTGTCTGCTTGCTGGTTATCACTTTAATGGTGTATAATGACTTTTTTAAGGATACTGTAAGTGAGGAAAACGTTATTGGCAAAGAAACCGAGAGCGAAACCAGAACAAGCGGATATCTTAATGATAATAAGAATGTTGAATCTAAAGGGGCGTCTTCAAAGGCTGTAGTCTGTCTTGATCCATCAAAAGGTGGAAAGGATACTGGAGTGTCGTCATCAGGCAGGAAGGAAAAGGATATAAATCTTGAAATGGCTCTTGATATTAAGTCAAAGCTTGAATCCGATGGGATAGAGGTTGTCATGACAAGAACATCAGATAGGGATGTTACAGACGAAGAACGTGTAAAGATATGTAATTCGTCAAAAGTATATATATGTGTGTCACTTAGAATGAATTCATATAATGCAGATACATCAGTTTCCGGTGCGGAGAGTTATATTCACACGACAAAGCCTGTTGAGGCAGCAGAGCTTTCAAGGATTATTCTTAAGAGCATGGAAAAAAGTACTGGAATTAAGAATCGTGGAGTGAAAACCGGTACAGTTGGAGATGCAAAGGATAATTATTATATTAACGCTCATAGTAAATGTACAAGCACAGTAATAGACATGGGTTTTATAACTAATGTATCAGATTTAAAGAAAGTAACAACTGATAAAACTAAGACAGCACAAGCCATAGCAGATGGCATAAAAGATTATTTAAAACAAGCGGGGTTATATTAATGGCAGGAATTAATCAGAAGAACATAAGAAATTTTTGTATTATTGCACATATTGATCATGGTAAGTCAACACTGGCTGACAGAATAATTGAAAAAACCGGACTTCTCACATCAAGAGAGATGCAGGAGCAGATTCTTGATAACATGGATCTTGAGAGAGAAAGAGGAATTACAATTAAAGCACAGACAGTAAGAACTGTATATAAGGCATCAGATGGACAGGAATATATATTCAATCTTATTGATACTCCGGGACATGTCGACTTTAATTATGAGGTATCAAGAGCACTTGCAGCCTGTGATGGTGCTATACTTGTAGTAGATGCGGCACAGGGAATTGAAGCACAGACACTTGCTAATGTATATCTTGCATTAGACCATGATCTTGATGTATTTCCTGTAATTAATAAGATTGACCTTCCAAGTGCAGAACCCGAAAGAGTTATTGAAGAGATTGAGGATGTTATAGGAATAGAGGCACAGGATGCACCGCTTATATCAGCCAAGAACGGAATTAATATTGAAGAGGTTCTTGAACAGATTGTAACTAAGATTCCGGCACCATCAGGAGATGCTTCCGCACCACTTTCAGCGCTTATATTTGATTCGTTATATGATGCATATAAGGGTGTTATCATATTTGTAAGAATTAAAGAAGGTACTGTCAAGAAGGGTACTAAGATAAGAATGATGGCAACCGGAGCTGTAGAAGAGGTCGTTGAGGTTGGATATTTCGGTGCAGGCCGTTTTATTCCATGCGATGAGCTTACAGCAGGAATGGTTGGCTATATTACAGCAAGTATCAAGAATGTAAGAGATACAAGAGTTGGTGATACAGTTACTGATAATGACAGACCATGTGAGCAGCCGCTTCCTGGTTACAAGAAGGTTAATCCTATGGTTTACTGCGGATTATATCCGGCAGATGGCGCCAAGTATCAGGATTTACGAGATGCACTTGAAAAGCTGCAGCTTAATGACGCAGCCCTGCAGTTTGAGCCGGAGACATCTATTGCACTCGGATTTGGCTTCAGATGCGGATTCTTAGGACTTCTTCATTTAGAGATTATACAGGAGAGACTTGAAAGAGAATATAATCTTGACCTTGTAACAACAGCACCGGGCGTTATATATAAGGTTCACAAGACGAACGGAGATGTAATTGACCTTACTAATCCGTCTAATATGCCGGACCCTTCTGAGATTGATTATATGGAAGAGCCTATGGTAAGTGCTGAGATTATGGTTACAACAGAATTCGTCGGACCTATTATGAAGCTTTGTCAGGAAAGACGAGGCATATATAATGGAATGGAATATATTGAGCAGACAAGAGCACTGCTTAAATATGACCTTCCTCTTAATGAGATTATATATGATTTCTTTGATGCACTTAAATCACGTTCAAGAGGTTATGCATCATTTGATTATGAGATGAAGGGCTATGAGCGCTCTAAGCTTGTCAAACTTGATATTCTTATCAACAAAGAAGAAGTTGATGCACTTTCATTCATTGTATTTGCCGGCAATGCTGAGGAGAGAGGCCGTAAAATGTGTGAGAAGCTCAAGGAAGAGATTCCAAGACAGCAGTTTGAGATTCCTATTCAGGCAGCTATCGGAAGCAAGGTAATTGCAAGAGAAACTGTCAAGGCACTCAGAAAAGATGTACTTGCAAAATGTTACGGTGGTGATATCTCAAGAAAGAAGAAACTTCTTGAGAAGCAGAAGGAAGGAAAGAAGCGTATGCGCCAGATTGGTAATGTAGAGATTCCACAGAAGGCGTTTATGAGCGTATTAAAGTTAGATGATGAATAAAACATATGAAAAAGGGATATATATACATATCCCTTTTTGTGTACACAAATGTATATATTGTGACTTTCTGTCTGCTCCGGCTGGTGATGCTGTAAAATATGCTTACACTAAGGCGCTTATTAATGAAATCAGAAATACAGCAGATGGGCAGGTAAAAGATAAGATAACATCCATATTCTTTGGCGGAGGTACTCCATCTGTACTGCCTGATGGCTGTATAGCTGACATATTGTCTGCTGTCAGGGAATGCTTTAATATCTCGGATGATGCCGAGATAACAATGGAATGTAATCCGGGAACAGTTAATGAAAGCAGGCTTTCAGAATACAGAGCCGCAGGAGTGAACAGGTTAAGCTTTGGCTTACAGTCTGCTGATAATAATGAATTAAAAATGCTTGGGCGAATACACACATTTGAACAGTTTGAGGAAAGCTTCAGACTGGCAAGGGCTGCAGGCTTTAATAATATTAATGTTGACCTTATGTCGGCTATTCCGGGGCAGACTGAAAAGTCACTTAATAATACATTTGACATGGTGACGGCATTACAGCCAGAGCATATATCGGTATATAGCCTTATTCTTGAGGAAGGCACTTATCTGGCTGATAATATTGATAAGTTTCCGCCGGTTCCTGATGAGGAAGAGGACAGGTGCATGTACCATATAACGAAGCAGATTCTTGGAAATGCAGGGTATGAAAGATACGAAATATCCAACTATAGCAGACCGGGCTTCGAATGCAGGCATAATCTTCTGTATTGGAACAGAGGAGAGTATTATGGCTTTGGGTGTTCGGCAGCGGGATTTACAGAGAATGTGCGGTATTCCGACATAAGAGATGTCAAGAAGTATATAGAGCTTAACGGTGATATAGGAAAACTTCATGAAAATATTGAAATACTGACTAAAGAAGATGCAATGGAAGAATTCATGTTTCTTGGACTAAGAAAGGTTGCAGGAGTTGATGTGAAGGATTTTCAGAACAAATTCGGAATGCCAATTGAAAAAGTCTATGAAAAAGAGATAGAGAGCAATATTAATAAGGGACTTTTAACAAGACAGGCAGATATGTTGAAGCTATCAGAATATGGCATTGATATATGCAATACAGTGATGAGTGATTTTATATTAACTGATGGAGATTAAGAAAAGCAGGTGGCAGTCTGATTGTGAAGATTGTCACCTGTTTTAGCATGTATATCAGAAATTCTTGATAAGTTTTATGTACTTCTTAGGAGTCATTCCCATAAATGTCCTGAATTCTCTTTGGAAATGTGCCTGATCCGAATAACCTGCACCTTCAATAAAGAAGCTGTTATCACGTTCTGGGTCAGCAATTATGGCTGCAAGGACATTCTGGAATCTGTACATTTTGATAAAATCCTTCGCACCAATACCATAGACTTCGTTGTAAAGCCTTGATATATGTCTTACAGAATATTCTGATTCTTCTGATAATTCTGCAACAGTACTGGTACCTGAATATATAAGTCTGTTAAGTTTCTCAATATTTTCAGAAACAGGGCAGAAGGTCTTGCAATCTGTAACAAATGCTTTAAAAAGTGTAATTCTGTCTTTAAAGGATGAAGAATTGTGAAAATCCTTTATTAGCTGCATCTCATACGATTGAGGGGCTGGCTCATAACGGAATATATTGTCTGTAATGTTGACGGGATAAGTCTTAATATCACAGCCTTTATTAAAGTAGCAGCCAGTGTTGTCGAATCTTATCCCGAAATAATGGTCAAATTCTTTAAGAGAAAGTGTTGTAAATATGTTCTGACATCCGATACATATGAATTCAGATATGTCATTATTATCGTTGTAACATATTATCCATTCTGTAGTGGATGATGGAATAAATGAGATGTTAAGGATGGTATTAGTTTTATCTGCTTCGTAAAAATGCATATGCTTAACTGCTTTTGTGTCTGTAAGAACATTTTTATGCATGTCAATTCCAAATGGCTGTATCATATGTTTCATAAATTGTCTCCTCTAAAAGTTTATTTGTTAAAATATTATTAAGAAAAAATTAAAAAGTCAATAAAAATGTCCGATTTTTTCAATAATTATTGAAAATGGCGAGTATAATGAACAACATAAATTGAACAGTGATGTACACAAAGGCGTGTAAGCAGTTTGGGAAAACTGCCTGCACGCCTTTTTTGCATTCTGTTTAATCAGGTACAGAACCTGATCAACTCTGTTACCGGCAATTAAATTAAAAAGAATTTCTGATTAGGGAGGAAATGGTTATGCAAGAGATTTTATCAGCGGTAGATGCCGAATTATTCGGTGTGTGGTTCCTTATAGGTGCAGCTCTTGTTTTCTGGATGCAGGCAGGTTTTGCAATGGTAGAAACAGGATTCACAAGAGCAAAGAATTCAGGTAACATTATTATGAAGAATCTGATGGACTTCTGTATTGGTACAGTAATGTTCGTTCTTATTGGATTCAGTTTCTTATTAGGTGAGGATTTACTTGGTTTTATTGGAAAGCCTGGTTTTGATATCTTCACAGCTTACAAAGATTTTAATTTTTCTAGTTTCGTATTTAACTTAGTATTCTGTGCTACAACAGCTACTATTGTTTCAGGTGCCATGGCTGAGAGAACAAAGTTCTTATCATATTGTGTATACTCAGCAGTTATCTCAGCACTTATCTATCCAATAGAAGCTCACTGGATCTGGGGCGGTGGCTGGCTTGCACAGTTAGGCTTCCATGATTTTGCAGGTTCTTGTTGTATTCACATGGTTGGTGGTATTTCAGCTCTTATTGGTGCTAAGATTCTTGGACCTCGTATTGGTAAGTTTGAAAAGGATGCTAATGGTAAGGTTATAAAGGTAAATGCTTTCCCAGGACACAATATTCCACTTGGTGCACTTGGTGTATTTATTCTGTGGTTTGGCTGGTATGGATTTAACGGTGCAGCAGCAACAACAATTGAAGATTTAGGCTCTATTTTCCTTACAACAACAGTTGCTCCTGCAGTAGCTACAGTAACATGTATGATATTCACATGGATAAGATATGGTAAGCCTGATGTTTCAATGTGTTTAAATGCTTCACTTGCAGGTCTTGTTGGTATAACAGCTCCTTGTGATGTAACAGATGCATTTGGTGCAACAATGATAGGTATTGTTTCTGGTCTTTTAGTAGTATTCGGCGTATGGCTTCTTGACTACAAGCTTCATGTTGATGATCCTGTAGGTGCTGTAGCAGTACATATGATGAATGGTATCTGGGGTACAATTGCAGTTGGCCTTTTTGCAACAAGCTCAGCTCCAGGATATGCAATTGCTTTAGAAGGTGGTTCAATTAAGGGCGAAGGTCTTTTCTATGGCGGTGGATTCACACAGCTTGGACTTCAGTTATTAGGATTTGTATCAGTTGCAGCATGGGCAGCTGTATGCATGGTGATTGTGTTCACAGTAATTAAGGCTACTATTGGACTGAGAGCTTCTAAGGAAGAAGAAATCAGAGGCCTTGATATTATGGAGCATGGTCTTTCAAGTGCTTATGCAGGATTCGAATTTGGTGGTATGGACTTTGTTGACGGTGATGCTGATGTAATCGGTTCAGAATCAATGGAAGCTTCTGTACCTGCTCTTGTTAAGACATCTGATGCAGGTGATGGCAAGAAGATTACCAAGGTTGAGATTCTTATGAAGCAGGAGAGATTCGAGAGATTCAAGAAGGCCATGAACGATATCGGAGTTACAGGTATGACAGTTACACAGGTTCTTGGATGTGGTACACAGAAGGGTGCTCCTGAATATTACAGAGGTGTTCCAATGGATATCCAGCTTCTTCCTAAGACACAGGTTGAGATGGTAATATCTTCAGTTCCTGTAATGGATGTTATCAATGCTACAAGAAAGGCTCTCTATACAGGTCATATCGGTGATGGTAAGATTTTTGTATATGATGTTGAGGATGTAGTAAAGGTAAGAACCGGAGAATCAGGTTATGATGCACTTCAGGGTGAAGACGATTAATATAATGATTTAGTAATAAAATGTAGTAATAATAAGAATATGTAAATCGTGTGATTGGACTTTTCCGATGCTTGGTCATTGGAGAAGTCCAGTTTTTAATGGCATTGTATTGATTTTAATAATGAAATAAGCATGAAATCTCACATTTATGCCTTTACTTTTGGAGATAAAGATAATAAAATATTAAGTAATATGTAGGGACGTATAATGTATATCTGGTTATTTATAGCTGGTACATTTATGCCGCCTAAATTTTCTTAAGGAGGAAATATTTATAATGGCAAGACAGAAACATTCTATGGATGGTAATACAGCCGCTGCACATGTAGCTTATGCATATACAGAAGTTGCTGGTATCTATCCAATCACACCATCAAGCCCGATGGCAGATTATGTTGACCAGTGGTCAGCAGCCGGAAGAAAGAACATTTTCGGCAGTACTGTTAAGGTAGTTGAGATGGAATCAGAGGCTGGTGCTGCAGGTACAGTTCATGGTTCTTTAGGTGTAGGTGCATTAACAACAACATTTACAGCTTCACAGGGCCTTTTACTTATGATTCCTAATATGTATAAGATAGCTGGTGAGCAGCTCCCATGCGTATTCGACGTATCTGCCCGTACAGTATCATCACATGCATTGAACATCTTTGGTGATCATTCAGATGTATATGCATGTCGTCAGACAGGTTTTGCAATGCTTTGTGAAACTAACCCACAGGAGGTTATGGATCTTTCACCAGTAGCTCACTGTGCAGCACTTGAAGGAAAGACACCTTTCCTTAACTTCTTTGATGGTTTCCGTACATCACACGAGATTCAGAAGATTGAAGAGTGGGATTACGAAGATCTTAAGGATATGTGCCCAATGGATGCAGTTGAAGAATTCAGAGCACACGCTCTTAATCCTAATCATCCATCAGCTCGTGGTTCACATGAGAATGGTGATATCTTCTTCCAGCACAGAGAGGCTTGTAACTCAGTTTATGATGCTCTTCCAGCAGTAGTTGAGAAGTACATGAACAAGGTTAACGAGAAGCTCGGTACTAATTATGGATTATTTAACTACTATGGTGCACCAGATGCAGAGCGAGTAATCATCGCTATGGGTTCTGTTAACGACGTAGTAGAAGAAGTTATTGATTACCTTACAGCTAAGGGTGAAAAGGTTGGTCTTGTTAAGGTAAGACTTTACAGACCATGGTCATCAGAAGCTATCTTAAAGGTTATTCCTAAGACAGCTAAGAAGATTGCTGTACTTGACAGAACAAAGGAGCCAGGTTCTCTTGGTGAGCCTCTTTTCCTTGATGTTGCTACAACACTTCGTGAAGCAGGACTTAACGACATCACATTAGTTGGTGGCAGATATGGTCTTGGTTCTAAGGATACACCACCTTCATCTATCTTCGCTGTATATAAGGAATTAGAGAAGGATGCTCCTAAGAGCAGATTCACAATCGGTATCGTTGATGATGTTACTAACCTTTCACTTCCAGAAGTTAAGCCAGCTCCAATTACTTCAGCTGCTGGTACTAAGGAATGTAAGTTCTGGGGTCTCGGTGGAGATGGTACAGTAGGTGCCAACAAGAACTCTACTAAGATTATCGGTGACCACACAGACAAGTACATCCAGGCATACTTCCAGTATGATTCTAAGAAGACAGGTGGTATCACAATTTCTCACTTAAGATTTGGTGATAACCCAATTAAGAGTCCATATTACATCAATCAGGCTGACTTCGTAGCATGTCATAACCCAGCATATGTTACACAGGGTATGAAGATGGTACAGGATGTTAAGCCAGGCGGAGTATTCATGATTAACTGTCAGTGGACAGATGAAGAATTAGGACATCATCTTAACGCTGAAGCTAAGAAGTACATTTATGATAACAAGATTCAGCTTTACACAATCAATGCCATTGATAAGGCTATCGAAATCGGTATGGGTAAGAGAACTAACACAATCTTACAGTCTGCTTTCTTTAAGTTAGCTGATGTAATGCCTATCGATGATGCTATTAAGTTCATGAAGGAAGCTGCTAAGAAGTCTTACTCTAAGAAGGGTGATGCTGTAGTAGAGATGAACTACAAAGCTATTGATGCCGGTGTAGATGCTATACATAAGGTAGAAGTTCCAGATTCTTGGGCTAATCCAGAAGCTGATGCTCCTAAGGAAGCTAAGACAGGACGTCCAGAAGTTGTTAAGTTAGTTAACGATCTTCTTGAGCCAATCTCTAAGATGGATGGTGACAGCCTTCCAGTTTCAGCATTCAAGGATTGCGCTGATGGTCAGTTCGAAACAGGTGCTTCTGCATACGAGAAGAGAGGAACAGCAGTTATGGTTCCTGAGTGGGATCCAGCAGCCTGCGTTCAGTGTAACAGCTGTGCATTTGTTTGTTCACATGCAACAATCAGACCATTTATTCTTTCAGCTGATGAAGTTACAGCAGCTCCAGCAAACATCAAGCTTGCAGATTCTAAGCATGCTGTAGATACAACTATGAAGTATACAATGTCTGTATCTCCTTTAGATTGTATGGGATGTGGCGAGTGTGTTACTGTATGTCCTAAGGCAGGAGAAGCTATTAAGATGGTTCCACAGGAATCTCAGGCAGCTGAGCAGCCTGTATTTGATTACCTCGTTGCTAACGTTGGTAAGAAGGAAATCAAGCCAGCGCTTGTTGAAACTCCAATCGGTTCTCAGTACAACCAGCCATTACTTGAATTCTCAGGTTCATGTGCAGGATGCGCAGAGACATCATATGCTAGATTAATTACACAGTTATTCGGTGAGCAGATGTACATTTCTAATGCTACAGGTTGTTCTTCTATCTGGGGTAACCCAGCTGCTACTTCACCATATACAGTAAACAAGGATTCTAAGAAGGGTCCAGCTTGGTGTAACTCATTATTCGAGGATAATGCTGAGCATGGTTTAGGTATGTATATTGGTCAGAAGTACATCAGAGAGCAGGCTATCGAGATGATCGAAGAGATGGCTGCATCTGATAAGGCATCTGCTGAGTTTAAGGCAGCAGCAGCTAAGTACATCGAGACTAAGGATGATACTAAGGCTAACACACCAGCTACAGAAGCTCTTGTTGCAGAGTTAGAGAAGGCAGCTGCAGATGGTTGTCCAACAGCTCCACAGGTATTAGCTAAGAAGGATTACCTTGCTAAGAAGTCTGTATGGATCTTCGGTGGTGATGGATGGGCTTACGATATCGGTTACGGCGGATTAGACCACGTACTTGCTTCTGGTGAGAACGTTAACGTTATGGTATTCGATACAGAAATGTATTCTAACACAGGTGGACAGGCTTCTAAGGCTTCTAACATCGGTGAGGTTTGCCAGTTCGCTGCAGCAGGTAAGGAAATCGGAAAGAAGAGCCTTTCTGAAATCGCTATGCAGTATGGTTATGTATATGTAGCTCAGATTGCTCTTGGTGCTAACATGGCTCAGGCTCTTAAGGTAATCAAGGAAGCAGAGGCTTACAACGGACCATCACTTATCATTGGTTACGCTCCTTGCGAACTTCACGGTATCGCTAAGGGTGGTATGAACCACTGCCAGGATGAGATGAAGAAGGCTGTTAAGGCTGGTTACTGGAACCTCTTCTCATTCAACCCAGCACTCAAGGCTGAAGGAAAGAATCCATTCACACTTACATCTAAGGAAGGTGATGGATCATATCAGGAATTCCTTAATAACGAGGCTCGTTATACAAGACTTGTTAAGCCATTCCCAGAAAGAGCTGAGAGACTCTTCACTAAGTCTGAGGAAGTTGCTAAGGAAAGATATGAGCATCTCCAGAAGTTAGTAGAACTTTACAAGTAATTAATATACAACTTAATAGTTTGTATGTTTCTCAAATGCTCCCGCAGGGCTTGTCCCTGCGGGAGTTTTTTGTCTGGTGTGTCGTTTGGAAGATTGTGGGAGATAAGGGTGTAAAGTTAAACTTTTTAAGAGCGCGTTTCGTATATATATGTAGAAGGAAAGCAAGAAAATGTGGCGGATTGGACGTTGAAGTGGTGGAAACCATGGAAGAAGTCCAAACGGAGTGAGAAAAAGTGTTAGATTGGACGTTGACGCGGTGGAAGCCATGGAGAAAGTCCAAAAGGAGCGAGAAAAAGAGGCGGATTGGACGTTGACGCGGTGGAAGCCATGGCTGAAGTCCAAAAGGAACGAGAAAAAGAGGCGGATTGGACGTTGAAGTGGCTGGGTGAAGTGGTAATCTAAAAGTAGACACCAACCCAATTATTGTAGACATTATTTATA
>OHUA01000672.1_pt1 | contig 15915 bp, 7 predicted proteins | sample 1579051 | NCBI WGS metagenome assembly OHUA01 (sample SAMEA3879559, study PRJEB24766) | human gut metagenome | biome: human-associated habitat; feature: feces | place: USA | collected 1985/1987 | reverse complement strand
TAATATCAATAACTATGTTTTTTGTAATTATTTCTATGAATTTTTCACAATTTTCTTACAATCTAAAAAACACACGGGCAGCAATTGCCCGTGTGCCAATTAAAGCATTTAATTACTTTGTTATTACATTCATCACTGCACTTCTTGTTACATTTCCAGCTGCATCTCTCACATCGATATAGAAATCTCTATCTCCTGCCGTTCCTGCTGTCCATGTTATTGTATTGTTACTATTGAAGTTCTGTACAAGTCCCCATGTCTTTGTTGTTCTATTATATACAACCATCTTATATGTGTAACCTGACTCTCCTCCAATTCCTTCTGCTGTAAATGTTACCTTATCTCCAACCTTTGTTGTGTTAGCACTTACTGTTGTCTTTACTGAAAGCTTATCTGTTTTTCCTGTTCCAACTGTAACATTAAGTGCTTCACTTCTTGTTACATTTCCATATGCATCTTTTACATCTACATAGAATACTCTTGTTCCATCGTTTCCTGCTGTCCATGTTATTGTATTATTTGCACTGAAATCCTGTAACTTGAACCACTGGTTTGTTGCTGGATTAAAGATTATGAACTTATATGTACAACCTGCTCCAACATTTGCCTGTGCCTTAAGTGTAAGCTTTCCTCCAGCTTCTACTGATGTCTCTCCTGTAAGTGTAGCTATTGCTTTCATCTTAACATTGAGCATCTCACTTCTTACTATATTTCCTTCTGCATCTTTTACATCTACATAAAACTCTCTGTCTCCAGCGCTTCCCTTTGTCCATGTACATGTATTATCACTACTGAAATTCTGTATAAGTCCCCATGTCTTTGTTGTTCTGTTATACACGATAAACTTATATGTATATTCTTCTTTTCCACCTGTAGCTTCAGCTGTAAATGTTATATCGTTATCTGTTTCTGCCATTGTAACACTTATTGCTAATGGCTCTTCTTCTGTTCCTGTTGCTGGAATCTCTGTTACATCTGTCTTTGCATCACATACTGTACAATGATGGCTCTTGCTTCCTGGTGTTGTATCTGTTGGAGCTACATCAATTGTCCACTCTGTGCTGTACTTATGTCCTGTTGCTTTAATTGCTTCTGTGTAAGAAGGCTTGTCACATGTTCCTGTTGTAGATGTACATGTATATGTAATCTCTCCATCCTCTGTACATGTTGCTTCCTTTGTTACCTTTGATACATAACTATGTGTATGTGTATCTTCCCCTGTGCTCTCTGGTGTATATACCATATAGAAGAGATTCATTGTATCTCCCTTTGTTATCTCTACACTTCCAGCGTTAACATCTACTGATACAATACCATTTGAATCAGATGCATACTTTGTACCATTTACCTTTATAGACTTACTTGCTTCTGCAAATACAAGTGTAAGTTTACCCTTTGCTGTAGCAGTAAACTTAATATTTGTTGCTGATTCTATCTTGAGACACTGTGTAAGTGTAAGTCCATTATATGTTACTGTGCCCTTATTAGTTGCAAGATTACCTGTTATTGCATAGAAATTACTTGTCTTTCCATCTGCTGTGAAGTTCTGTACATAGCTTCCCTCTGATGGGGCTGGTACATCTGGTGTATCTGTTGAGCCCTTCTTAGGAATAACTTCTATCTGCTTATCTCCACATACTGAACATGTACGGCTCTTAAGGCCTGTCTCTGTCTCTGTTGCTTCCTTTTCAATTACCCACTCACCATATGTATGTGTATGTGATTCGCCTGATGTGCTGCCACCACCTACAGATACAAGAGATGTCTTGTAATTGTTAAGTGCTGTCTTTAATGCTGTGTTAAGTGAATAGCTTGCATCATCAACACTGTTATCAAATGTCCACTTGAAATCTCCGCCCATAATACGTCCTGCATACTTAGTTACAATTGAAGGAACATCTGCAGGTGCATCAATATCAGCAGTATCAACACCTAAATCAACCTTAGTATCAAAATTAGAATATGTCTTTCCACCCTGCTTTGCCTTATAAGTTGAAGGTACTGTTTCACTTCTTGATGTTGCAAGATATGCATCGAAATCAGTTGCACTTGCAGTTGTTGTACCAGCATCTGAATTAGCATATATAACAGACTTCTGACCTTCCATATAGTTGTTGTATGCCTTGATGACACCACCATTCTCTCCTGAGAATATTCCACCTGCCAGAACATCACTTCCCTGCATTGAACTGAGCATTGGATAATTACAATGTCTGAAATAGTTAGCCTCTACGAAAGCCTCACTATCCTTTGCAGCGCCTACACCATATTTAGAATTACCATCATAGTAGTTATTATATACATGAACTGACATTGTTCTGATACGAGGATGTCTTGAATCAGAATGGTCAAACCAGTTATGGTGATATGTAATCCAGTTCTCGCCTGACTCTGACTTCATACCACAAAGTGACATCTTTCCAGAATCCCAGAAATGGTTGTAAGAAATTGTTACATACTGTGAATTATCCTTTAAATCCATAGAGCCATCGCCCTTAGCCTGGTCACCATCTGAACCAGCATCACCATAGAACACATCGTTGTTATGTACCCATACACCAAGTGACTGCTTAAGAGATATACCATCTCCGTCTTTTCCACCGCCCCAGTTCATAAGGCCAAGATTTCTTACTTCAATGCTGCTTGACTGGAATGCTGCAACACCTGCTGTATATAATGTAGCATCATCACCAACACCTTCAAATGTTACGTTATCTGCTCCCTTAACGCCAATAGCATATGCTGATCTCATATCTGAGCAAGAAAGTCCGCTTAATGTAACCTGACCTATAATACGGATAGCAACTGGCTGGCAGTTACTCTTAGCCTTAATTGCCTGTGTAATAGCTGCTACACCTGTATATTCAGTGTTGCCAATCTTCATCTTAACTGTATTCTTATTAGCTTCTGTTACATAAAGAACAGATGCTCCTGACTTTAATGTACCATCATTGTTATATGCACCGACACCATTCTTTGCTGGTGAATTACTTGAAAATGTAAATCCACTTCTGTCATATGCAGATACAGTCATTGTATTAGAAACTATAGCTGCTGATGCATTCTCTTTTCCATTTACAACAGGAACAACCTTCATAACATAGTCACCTGCTCTTAATCCAAGTGCATCTGCTCTCATGTATGATGGATATTTTCTTATAAGTTCATCATCCAACTGAACATATGCTGCATCTGTTGCACTGGCAGCCTTAACATATACGTTATAACCAGTTGCTCCTGATACTGGTGTCCACTTAACATATGCTGTCTCAAACCACCCTTTTGCTTCTGTTATTGCGCCAGAAGCCGCATGAACTGGCTGAATATCAGTAATTACAACTGATGCTAATGTCATAACTGCAACCAGTGCCACGCTTAAAAACTTTTTTAATCTGTTTTTCATAGCTCTTCTCCTTCTTTTTTGCAATAATTAATTGTACATTTGGGATACAATGTATCCCAAAAACAAGCTCATATTACCACTTATGCACAATAGAAACAAGGGTTTTTATTAAATTTTCGTAAAATTAGTCAATTATTATCCCCTTTTCTAAAGCAAATGAATATATTATCTTCTCTTTGACGCGTTTCCCCGTCAATTGGGCTAAAGCTTTGGCATAATAATCAAGCTGGACTGCATACCTTTTCACAAGATTCTGTTCTCCAGCAGCACTTTTATTAACCCGGTCAGTCTTATAATCAACAATCACAAGTTCTCCGTCCTCTTCAAAACACAAGTCAATTATACCCTGTATAAGCTGGCTTTCATATTCAAAGACAAATGGCTGTTCTCTTCTTGCCTTGCCACTTCTAACAGCACTGGCTGCTCTTTTTCCTGTATCAGATTGTACAAATGTATTGATGTCCCATGGATTAACACTTTTCACTTGTAATTCATTCATCTTGCCAGTTTCTAACATCCTGCTAATATCAGCTTTGACTCCTTCAATGTTCACACTCACTGAATAATCAAGGCACTCCATAACCCTGTGATATGCACTACCACGTTCATTCGCCGCAAGCTTCACTTCCTTACCACTTATGAACTTTGGAATTATGCTGTTTGTTTCATCATATGCTTCCATTTTAATTGCTGCCTTCACAGATTCATCCATGTAAGCATTTTCCTCTGAATCATCCTCCGCCTGCATTGCCTTAAGCTGTGAAACCGTCAGCTTCATCCTGCCGGCTGCGTTATCATCAGGAACATACTCCGGAAGCTCCTCTAATAAAGGATAAGACACAGCTTCCATAATTTCATCAGCCAGTCCCCCGATTCTAACAGCATTCGCTTCACCAGCCATCTCCCCGGATTCATCCACATCAGCCCAAGAATCCTCTCCGGCATCAACCATCACTTTAAAGCTGCCTTTCAATTTATCTGAATCCATAAGACACACTGGCATTATCATATCAAGATAGTTCTTTATATTCTCACTATCCGCGAAAGACAACATTCCATCTGCTGCAAGTTGCTTTGCACTTCCCCTGTATTTATCAAGTGTCTTGTCTGCATCTTTTACAACTCCGGTAATTATGAGTTTTTCTCTTGCTCTTGTCATTGCAACATAGAGAAGTCTCTCTTCCTCAGCTATCGACTCCCTTACAATTCTTCTTGCCATTGCGCCTTTTATAATAGTAGGTGTCTTGGTTCTTCTTTTAAGGTCAACATAATCAACTGCAATTCCTAAGTTCTGGTCTACAAGCACAGGCGCAGTTGCGTCCATAAAGTTAATGCTCTTATGCGCCCCAGCAAGTATTACAATCGGAAATTCCAGACCTTTACTCTTATGGATACTCATAATTCTTACAAGATTCTCATTGTCAAGGCTGGCAGCCCCCTCTGCAAAATCTTCGTCAAACTTCTTAAGTCTTTCAATATATCTTAAGAAATTAAACAGACCTGAATAACTTGACTTTCCATATCCCGCTGCTCTTTCCAGCAAGACATTTAAGTTAGCCTGTCTCTGTACTCCGGCAGGCATTGTTCCCACATAATCGTAGTAGCCTGAATCATATATCATCTCCCAGCACAGATCATATAGTGACTCAACACTGCTCTTGTCTCGGTATTCTGTGAGCTTTGCAAGGAATAATGCACATTTGCCGGACAGCTGCTTAACATCCGTCTCCTGTATCTTATCTGCTCCGCCAAGCACTGCAACTGCTTTCAAATGTTCATACAGGTTGTTATGTGTATTCTTATCTGCATGCTCCCTGCCAAGCTTTCTCACCATTCCAAGCTCTGCTGCCGTAAATCCTCCAAAATAAGACATCATTGCCGCCGCAAGGCTTATCTCCTGAACCGGATTATCTACTATTGTAAGCATGCTTAAGATTACCTGTATCTCACGCACGCTGAAATATCCTGTTGACGAATCTGTATACGCCGGTATCCCCCTGTCCATCAGGGCATCTGCAAATGTATCTGCCCAGCCTGTAACTGACCTTGTAAGAATTACAATATCCCTGTATTCTGCCGGTCTGTATATATTCTCATCTGAATCATACACATTTACACCAGAAGCAACTATTTCCTCAATCAGTTTTGCAAGCCTGTCTGCCTCAAGCTCTCTTGTCGTAGCTTCTTCTTCATTCTCTGAAGATATAAGAATTACATCTGTACTCTTGTTGGCTTCATCACCATAATTACTGTCACTGTATTCAGGATATGGAAACCCAGCATTAAGCCTTACAGATTCGTCATACCCGATTCCTGAAAAATTCTTGTTCATAATATGACTGAACACATCATTGGCACACTCAAGTACATTTTCCCGGCTTCGGAAATTCTTCTGTAATTCAATTCTAACATTATCGCCAGTCTCGCCGTATGTATCGTACTTCTCTATGAAAAGCTCCGGGCAGGCAAGACGGAACTTGTATATGCTCTGCTTTACATCACCAACCATGTATATATTGTTATTCTCACCTGTCAGTCTCGTCTTCGACACCGCATTAAGAATAACCTCCTGCAGCTGATTGGAATCCTGATACTCGTCTATCAGTATCTCTTCAAATCTGTTCGCAAGCTTGTCGGCAGTCTCTGTGTATACAAACTTTCCATCTTCTTTCTTTACAAGTATTGAAAGTGCAAGATGTTCCATGTCATTAAAATCAATTATGCCCTTCTCTCGCTTCACCTCTGAAACACGCTTGGCATACACCTTTGCCACTTTAAGTAAAGTCCGTATCTGAATACCTGCTCCCTGCATGTCTGAAAATATTCCCTCATCATCTTTCAAGAATATCTTATCATTAAGCCGTCCTATGTAATCTTTAAACAACTTTCGCTGCCCCTTGACATATTCTTTAATATCCGGGTCTGCTCCTGCATCCTTCTTTCTTGACAGGGCTTCAAATGAAAATATTCTTATCCTTCTGCCAAGCTCTCCAAAATCCTGTGAATTAATCATCTCATTAATTCCAAGCAGGTCAGACTGCAAAGCACCTGTATATGCTGCAGGTCCTGCCGGCTCAGAACAGATATCTACTAATCTGTTGTATTTATCACGGTAATCGAAAAGTGCATTTTTAATTGAATCATACAGCTCCTTAATTGCAGGATTATCGTAAGTCTCATCATCATAGACCTTCATGCACTCGTCAAACCACTCATCAATCCACGGATTGCTTCGTGAAAAACGGTATATTTTATCTATAATGCTCACAAGCCCTGAATCGTCCCGTCCCATGCCAAATGCATCAACAAGATTAAAGAATTCTTCATCTGCTTCGGCATAGAATTCCTCAAGCACATCTTCCAATACATCATTTTCAATAAGCTTCTTCTCACCCTCATCCATTATCCTGAATCCCGGGTCCAGATTAACCTCTGGAAAATGATTTCTGATTATCCATAGACAGAAACTGTCTATTGTTGTTATCTGTGCGTTGTTAAGCAGTGTTATCTGTCTTAAAAGGTTCACATCTCCCGGATTCTCGTCAAGCATTGAATCAAGTGCTTTTCTTATCTTGTCTTTCATCTGGGCTGCAGCCGCCTTTGTAAATGTAACAACAACCAGCCTGTCTATATCTATATTCTTGTCAGGGTCTGTAATCATGGAAATGATTCGCTCTACCAGAACAGCAGTCTTTCCTGAACCGGCAGCCGCCGAAACAAGCACATTACAGTCTCTTGTATCAATCGCGCTCTTCTGCGCCGGTGTCCATTTTCTTTCCATTCTCATCAACCCCTTCCTTTATATTATTCCATAATACTTCATCATCGAATTTCTTTAATTTTCTATAATTGCAGCCTGGCAAATCCACAGAAAATCCGCACACTGCCCCATAAGGACATCTGTCACAGCTTGAAAACTGTCCGTCTTTATAAGGACTTCTCCTTATATCACCGCCTGCAATTCTGTCCGCAGTATGAACCGTCCTTGCATCAACAAATCTTCCAAGCATGTTAAACTGCTCTGTGTTCATCACCTTGCTTCTTCGTGAGTCAAATCCGCCGTCAGCCTTTCTGCTAACCGGAATATTAAGTGATGTACCCTCTGTATTGTCCATCTTCTCGGCAATATCCTTATCCGAATTAACCATTCCTTTAAGACGCAGTTCACCCTTAATCTTATCCTCTATCTCTTCTGCACTCTCTGTTGTCGCAGATACAATCGGATCACTTATGTTATAGTAGAACACTCCGGCAGGAATCACTTTTTTACCCGGACGCATCTTTGCCACAAGCTTCATTGCCGCTTCCATGTATACCATAAGCTGGATATCAATTCCGTAGTAGGTCTTTACTATGTTGAAATCCTTCTTTCCTGTCTTGTAATCAATAATTCTTACATATACATCTGTGCCATTTTCGCATATGTCAACGCGGTCAATCGTTCCGCTCATAAGCTGCTTCCTGTCTCCGTCTCCGACTTCCATATTGAACTTATGCTCGAATACAAATGGCACGAAATCACCACATTTTAACTGTTCACCCATCGCCCATACAGTGCGGTCTGCAAGATCTTCCATCCGCTTAATCATGAATGAATTACGGCTTGAATCCTTAAGGATACTGTTCTGGTATATGTCAGTAATTGCAGCGACACTTCTTTTTACCATCTCGCGGCGCTTCTCCTCTGATATCAGATAGTACGACTCACCGTTTTTCTTGATTTCGTCGCACACCTCACGGATAACCGCATGCAGCACGACGCCAAAGTTTACTGGTGAAAATGTGAATTCTTCCCTTTCCTTTAAATCAACTCCATACCTTAAGTAATATCTCAATGGACACTCTGCAAAGTTCTCAAAAGAAGTTACGCTTCCGACAAGCCTGCCGCCAGTAAGTGAATCAATAATATCCTCATCTACATTTACAGCAATTTCAGTATTATCAAAGCTGTTAGCCGCCTGCGGTATTGTTACATAAGAATTCTGCTGTGCCGTGTCTTTGTAAGATAACTTAAGGCAATGTGAAAACATTTTTCTCATGCTTCTTATAATATATGAAGGCATCAGCGCCGCACCCTCGCTGTTTTTTACCGCATATGACATGTAAAGCTTCTCCGCACTCTTTGTCATAATAAGATACAAATAGAATCTCTGCGTAAATGCTTTCTCCCTCACGGAAGCTGACATAACTATTCCCTTATCCTCAAGATACTCCCTGTCGCTTTCTGACAGAACGCTTCTTGAATCAGCCTTCTTAGGTACATTGCCGTCATTAATTCCGACAAAGAACATGACCTTGATATTGTCAAGACGGGTTCTTTCTATATCACCTATAACAACACAGTCATTAGTCTGCGGAATAAGTCCTATCTTAATCTCCTGAAATCCTGACGCAAGTATCTTGTTAAATTCTTTAATACCAACCTTCTCGCTTCCAAGAAGGGCATACATTTTATCTAATACTTCTATAACTTTCTTATATAACTGGGTATATTCATCACCAGTGTACTCGCTGTCATTAAGCACACTTACCTTCTGCTCCATATCTTCACGCACAAGAAATTCGTAAAGAGCCTTTACCATATCTGCAACATCAGATTCCTTTGACTTAAGCACTTCTTCCAATGGATCCAACATATCCGTTATCATTGTTCTTAGTGAATTAAGCTTCTCAAGGTCAGTATTATTGACTGTTCCCCTGAACTTTCTTATCCATGGTTCATGCCATTTTCCCCTGCCTCTGATTCCAACTGCAACACAGTAATTGTCTAACAGATCAATATCTTCGCGCTCCATTCCGCTCATTCCGGTTCTTAGGAATCCTAATATGCTGTCATAGCTGTAATTATTCTCTATTATTCCAAGTGCACCGTTAATTGCCGCAATGAATGGATTGTCCGTCACATGGCGCTTGTAATCTAAGAAATATGGTATATCGTTCTGCTTTAATATATTAGCCGCCAGTTTGCCGTAGCCATCCATGTCCGCAGTAACTATCGCAATCTCGTTATATCTGTATCCACACAGTCTTGTAAGTCTTATTATTTCTCCTGCTGCAAATGTTAATTCTTCCTTGGCAACAGCTCCCTCATATATAACTATGTTGTCAGTCTTCTGGTTAAATCTTCCCGAATTGTTTCTGAAAAGATTCTGTTCCAGGAAATCCAGTTCTTCTGAATTCTTAAATCTTGAATTAACATTTACAATTACATTCTTTCCCGGTACTTCTCTTCCTGCAATATACACTGGTTCAAGGACTTTCACATGTTCTTCATCGCATATCTTATAAAGCTTTGATACGCAGTCCTTACTCATGAAAAAAAGTTCTTCCCTGCCTCTTACTGAATTTTCACGCTCAGATGCATCAATTGTCAGGGAAACATATATCTTGGGACACATTGATAAAAGAATTGTCATTAAATTGTACTGAACCGGAGTAAAGCCTGTGAATCCGTCAAATACTATCTCGCAATTCTTTATTCTCTCTGACTCTGTAACCTTGCTGCATAATTTATCCAGTATTTCTTCTTTAGTTATATAATTCTTGTCTATGTACTCTGCAAATGCGTTATATACAAGTACTATATCATCAAGCTTATACTGAAGTGCTGCACTTCCCTCTGAATCACTGTATGCTGCACCTGCCGCATCCTGCATAACATCCGGCTTGATATCATACTGAAGCATCTCCGATATAACAGACTTCATCTCTGACACGAATCCTGTATTAGACAGATTACTTCCAAAATATTTTAGCCTGTCCTTGTTCTGCTCCAATACTCTTTTGATAATCAGATTCTTTCCTGTATCGTCAAGGACCTCGAGATTATCCTCGCCCACTTCCTCAAATACTTTATATGCAAGTCTTTCAAAGCTCACAACATCTATATTAAGTATTCCTTTTCTTGGATGCATGGACACCAGTCTTTTCTGAATTGCCATAGTGTACTGCTCCGGCACAACAACTATATAATTCCTGTCAGGATTCTTCATTGATTCTTCAATTATATGCGTATACAAATAGTGTGATTTACCCGCACCAGAGCTTCCTAGAATTAATTGTAATGACATGTGTTACTCCCCTAATCTTTCTATAATAGACTTTACCATCATTTGCTTTACCATAATGCACTTTTTCATATCATGTCTCATCATGGTTCGAAATCAACCGCTTCATATTCCACCGTATCTGAATAGTCCCACCATTCTCCCTGATAGCCTGTAAATCCGTTATTTTCCATAGCATTCTGTAGAATCATCACATTTTTCACAGCCTCTTCATCTTCTATATCAGAATAATCTCTATCTGCTTTCAAAGAAAAATCATCAAATTCTGTCGGCATTGATATAACAGTTCCATCAGCAGCAACCATTGTAATATCCACTGTTCCTCCAAGATTATGCTTTTTCATTCCGTTAGCCGGATTTGCCACATAGTTAGGGTCCGGATATACTTCCCATAATTTCTGCTGTGCCTCAAACGGTCTGTATGCATCCCAAATCTTTAATCTGTACCCCTGTTCTTTCAGTTCTTTCTGCACATTTGCAAGCTTCTTAACTGTTCCGTATCGAAGGTATGCGTCTGTGAAATCATATATTCTGACACCTGTAAAGTTATTCTCTGTCGCATACATTAATTCGACATATATATCCGGCATGTATTTCTTTACAAGAACATATTCATCATCTTCTGGTTCTTTTTCTGTCGTAATCTCCTGTATTGTAACTTTCTGTGTTATTGTCTCCTGTATACTGACTGTCTCCGTCTCAATTATTTTATCTATAATGACATTTTTCTTTTGCTCGCATGCTGTCATTCCCAATATTATCATTATAGCTACAGATATTGCTACATATTTACAATTCATAACCATTCCCTCTTTGATATATTTGTATTTAATATACCACATTTTAATCATAATCTCCCACTCCATACCATATATTTTGTAATAATGAATATGAAGGGCAGGTTTCTTTGTGATGAGTCAGACTAAAATTGTTGTTATTCCATTTAAAAAGCTCCTTATTGGAGCGGTTATCGCTGCTATTGTAATAGCATTTGTTATATTCGCTGTTATCCGTCTTGGCAGCAAGGATTCTGATAATTCCAGAAACACTACTCAGCCCAGGAGCAGCACTGTAAATGCTTCTGCTTCTTCTAATATTGAGACACCACTTGATAATGCCGACGCTCCTAAATTCTGCCCCGGAGTATATACCGCTTCTATCCTGTTAGATGGCAATCCCGTTGACATCCAGGTCACAGTTGATTCTTCTAACATTAACAGCATTGAGCTTGTTAATCTTTCTGAATCAATCACTACTATGTACCCTAAGCTCACAACTTCATTTGATGAAGTTGCCTCTAAAGTCATGGAAGCCGGAACAACCAACATAACCTATGATTCAGCCAACAGATATACATATTCCGTCTTTATAGAAGCAATAAGCGCAGCCCTTAAAAAGGCTGCGCCATGATTAATATCTTATATTTTCTGTCTTGTACCCCACATGCCTGCTAAATCCGTCTGCCACTACTTAGAATAAGTCACAGCCTCACTATTCTCATCATAATCAAACATGCCATCATTCTTCTCTTCAAGTGCCTTGATGATGTGATATGTATATTCATTATATGGCGTAGCAATTCCAAGTTCTTTTCCCATACGCATCATTGCGCCAGAGAACATATCTATCTCTGTGTGTCTGCCAGCGTCAATATCCTGCAGTGTTGAATATCTTGCTGTTGGCGGAACAGTGCTTCCTCGGCTTGAGTTATCTGCACACCTGCTCATATCAATGCCTTTGGCAAGAGCTACTGCTTCAACCTCCTTACGTAATCCTTCGCTGATTGCTTTCATATGCTCACTGTCAGTATAACAGCCAACACCTGCTCCAATAATAGCCTGTGGAAGATTGTTACAGATATTAAGTCTGTACTTGCTCCATATCTCTTCTTTGATATGTTCAGTCACTCTGTAATTAAGTCCTGTTCCATCAAATAAATCTCTTATTGCCGCAACTCTCTCACTCCCAAATGGTGCAGTTTCCTCTCCATATATAATGCCTATTGTAGTCTCAGGATTGAACACATATTCCTTACCTTCGCGGTGTGACGCCACCTTTATAAGTGAATAAATAATATGTGATTTATCTATCTTGGTAGATATTATCTCTTCACTGTCAACACCATTCATAAGGCTCATGACAATTGTATTCTCACCGACGGCTTCCCTAATATCATCTAATGCACCTGCAAGTGCGCCGTATTTTAATGATACAACAAGAAGGTCAACACCTTTTGCTTCCTCTGGGGTCAATACCTCCGGGTGGTATGTCTTTCCATTAATCAGACAGCCTTCTGCCTTAAGTCTTTCCGCTCTTTCGCCCTTTGCAATAACACTTAAATCTATATCCTTCTTTTCTGAAAGTCCCCATATAACATAAGAACCGACTGCTCCTGCTCCAAGTACTGCCACTGAATGTATCTTCATATACATTTTCCTCTCAATCTTTGTAATTTCTTCAAATATATATACACTTCAATTCTTTCCGCGTCAAATGCTTTTATCTTCCTACAATATCGCCCTCTTCAAAATCGTAAGTCAGCTTCTTTCCATATGCCATGACATATGCAGCACATTTCTGCTCATAGTCTGTGTGCTGCATTCTTAAACTTGCTGTTCTTTCATCAAGCTGTCTGTCCGGATATATTACTGGCAGGACATGTACCCTGAATGTGTGCAAATGTGTACTTTTAACCTGCTGTTCAACAAACAGCGAAATCACCGGCACATTAAACTTTACCGCATACAGATATGCACCTCTCTTGCATGGACGGGGCTTCCGATAATTAAACCACATTTCCTGCTCAGGATATATAAGCACAAGTTTGTTTTCTTCAAGTGCATTCTCAATCTGATTAGGAAACTCAGTCTCCATAAACCATTTCAGGCTGCTTACGGGCATTGTGTCGGCATATTTTTGCATATACCCGACAAAACCTTTCATTGCAAGGTTAGAATCTTGATTAACAATACTTATTCTTCTGAATCCAGCTTTTCTCATTGCAAACCTGACAATTGCAGGGTCTAACGGGCTGAAATGATTGCATGTTACAATCGCAGGACCTCTGATTCCAGAAAGATTCTCAAGTCCGTCAACTTGTGTTATAAGCCCCACCGCAGAAGTCCCTGCATGAAATATAGCTTCTGCAATATATTTCTTCACACAAAAACCATATGCTGTGCGGTAATCAATATAATGTCTTAGTAATGCTTCTTTATCTTCGCGTAACAGCTTAGGGTCTCCCGGCTCAACCTTTGAATTCAACTGATTAAGGCTTACAGCCGTCCTAATATTTTCATAGACCTGCTCCCTGTCACCAATCATATCTCCTCCGACACCACTCATTTTACAGCATCACTGCTATCCCTCACGAAACCACTATCTCTTACAAAATCATTATTCTCAACAAATCTGCTTCCCACAACATCAGAAAACTTAACCCCATCACCGTCCGCAATATTCTCAGCCCTTGCAAGAAGCTTCTTTAAATTCTCACGGTCAGCTTTCCTTTCATTATCCCCATACTGCTTGCGCTGTTTAATCAGCAACGGATAAAATCCCGACTCCGCCGCATACTGCCAGAAATACTCCTCATACGGAATCTCGCTGTAATGCCACGGCTTGTCAAACAGGTTATAATGTATCAGCTTCGGTCTTGCTATATACTCCCCGCCCTTGTTAGGCATAACATTCCATTCCTTATCAAGAAAATATATTTCTTTTGCACACATAGCATTAATATAATCCTGGTCAGGTGCAACACTGTCAAAGTGATATTCAGCCATAAGCTTTAAGAATCTGTCTGCCAGATGAGCCTGTCTTATCTTATCAAGGTTCATAAGAAGCACTCCTGAATTGACATATTCATCCCGCTCTATTCCCACTACATTTTCAATGTAATGAGCCAGTATTGTATTCTTTCCTGCAAATGTATCTCTTACTGCACCAAACATTGCATCTCCCATATCAACTGAATAAAGCTTTGCAATGTCATCATTTATTACGGTATCAGAGTCAATATACACAGCTTTATTAAGCTCTGGAAAAAGCTCTGCAATAAACAATCTGAAGTATATCGTCAGTGTAAACTTGCCTGAATAAAGCCTGTTTTCCTGCCTGTCAGTAACTGTCTGTCCAAAGCTTTCAGAATATTCGTACATTTTCTTTCTTATATCAACGAATTCAATATCTATATTTTCATAATCCTTTATTACATTGCGAAGCAGAATCATCGTAATATTCTTCACATTATCGCACATAACAATAATGCGGTAACGCTCGTCCACAGCCACATGTGCAGCCAGCGATTTAAGGCACACTGCCAGATATGGCGCGTACTGTTCATTAATTGAGAAAAACACAGGAATACGTGAAACTGCCATGTACTCTTCATGCTCCCTGTTATAAGAATCCAGAAGCTCATCATATTCATGAAGCCCAAGTATATTATGCATTTTATCAATCTCCCACGGCTTGACTGAAACAGTCCTTATCACCGGAAACACCCGGAAGGTAGTTGTAAAATGCTGAAAAACAGTGTTGTCATGCAGCCTCCTCTGGTCATTAAACTTTCGTCCGCACAGATTAACTCTTGTTGCAAATGTATTAACAGCCGTCTGGTCAGGCATAAACATTTCCTTTCTTATGCACTGTTCACGACATTTTTCCAGAAGCCCGTTCTGTCTTATCATCCTCATATTCATAAGCATTACTCCGGAATTAATGTAGCCATCACCGAAAAGCCATCTGCCATAATAATCAGAAACTCCCGCAATCTCTATGCCATCCATATTCTGATAATAAAAATCCCTAAAATCTTTTCTGCACAACACATCAGTATCCAGATAAAGAACTCTATCCTTAATATCTGTCTTATCAGCAAAAAGGCGCAGCATACAGCACGCAGTAAATCTGCTCTGCATATTTGCCTCCGGCAGCTCCTCAACAAAATATCTTGTAACATCAACAAGAAAGATATTTACTTTAATGTCCGATTTATTCAATTTTTCTTTCAGATATTTTGCAAATGCTTTATCAAATGCCTGCTTAATCAATGCTTTCGTACGCAGTGCTTTCAGATAATATGCATCATAATAACCGGAACTTAAAACAAAGGAGCCTAACATGATACGACGTTTTACTTCTGCTCCGAAGCCTTCGGAACGGGATTTCTTATACATGTTGTGAAGTCCTTCGTAGTCTTTCGTACGATAGCCATATTTTACGCCATCAAAACGGGCAAGGTTGGAGCTTGCTTCTGCATCTGCAATTACATAGTAAGCAGGGATTGCATATTCTACCAGGCTCAGATCAAATTCTTCCACGATAGCACCTTTTTCCTCCAGCACTTTGGCAGCTTTCAGAATACTGTCTTTCACTTCCGGATCAAGACCCTCTCCAAAATAATCTCTCGGAATACCGATTCTCAGACCTTTGACATCATCC
>OHUA01000670.1_pt1 | contig 15953 bp, 10 predicted proteins | sample 1579051 | NCBI WGS metagenome assembly OHUA01 (sample SAMEA3879559, study PRJEB24766) | human gut metagenome | biome: human-associated habitat; feature: feces | place: USA | collected 1985/1987 | reverse complement strand
CCTTACCCAGATGGCGGGATTTGATATAAGAAGTAGGATAAAGCATCTCTTGCATACCCGGTCCACCTTTCGGCCCTTCGTGAGTGATGACGACGACGTCTCCACTGACCACCTTTCCACCCAGAATACCGTCACAAGCCGCATCTTGTGAGTCGAAGACTTTCGCTGGCCCCGTAAATTTCCAGATACTCTCGTCTACACCGGCAGTCTTGACAACGCAACCGTCCTGAGCTATATTTCCCTTCAAAACCGCCAGACCGCCATCCTTGCTGTATGCATGTTCCAAATCACGGATACAACCGGTCGCACGGTCCGTATCGAGTTCCTTATAAGACGCATTTTGTGAGCCGAGTACCAGATTGAACTTTCCGGCTGCCGCACTGGAGTATTTCTTGATTGCCTCTTTACATACATTAGAGCTGGTAATACTATACCGGTCGATTGCCTCTGCCAACGTCATTCCATCCACACGGCGGACATTCGTATCGACCAATCCGCCCTTGGCAAGCTCATCCATGATGGCAATGATGCCACCGGCACGGTTAACGTCTTGTACATGATACTTTTGGGTATTGGGAGCTACCTTGCATAAGCAGGGGGTCTTGCGAGAGAGCATGTCAATGTCGTCCATCTTAAAATCCGCTCCGGCTTCGTGAGCCACAGCCAACAAATGAAGTACTGTATTAGTGGAACCGCCCATCGCAATATCCAGCGTCATGGCATTCAAAAATGCCTCGCGAGTAGCAATACTGCGCGGGAGTACACTCTCATCCCCTTCTTCATAATATCTAAAGGCATTCGCTACAATCAACTTAGCTGCATCCTCAAACAGTCTCTTGCGATTTTCGTGAGTGGCTACAATCGTGCCGTTACCGGGCAGTGCCAATCCAATCGCTTCATTCAGGCAATTCATGGAATTAGCGGTAAACATGCCTGAGCAGCATCCGCAAGTGGGGCAGGCATGTTGCTCAATCTGTGCCACCTCTTTATCGCCCACACTTTCATCAGCAGATTTAATCATAGCATCAATCAAATCCAAATGTTGTCCGTTCCATTCCCCGGCTTCCATCGGACCGCCTGAAACAAACACAGTCGGTATATTCAGCCTCATAGCCGCCATCAACATCCCCGGAGTAATCTTGTCACAGTTACTGATGCAAACCATAGCATCCGCCTTATGGGCATTTACCATATACTCCACACTATCGGCAATGATATCTCTTGAAGGCAGGGAATAAAGCATACCGTCGTGTCCCATAGCGATACCGTCGTCAATGGCAATCGTATTGAACTCCGCAGCAAAACACCCCAGCTTTTCAATCTCTTCCTTTACAAACTGGCCTATTTCGTGCAGGTGTACATGTCCGGGGACGAATTGTGTAAATGAATTGACTATAGCGATAATGGGCTTACCCATCTGTTCCTTCTTCATACCATTCGCCGTCCACAATGCACGGGCTCCCGCCATGCGGCGACCTTGTGTGCTGAACGAGCTGCGTAACTGATGCTTCATTTTCAAATCTCCTTTTAATGAAAAAGCCTCTCCCACTATAGTGAGAAAGGCTTAATAAATTATCTTCTAACGTACGAATACATACATAACCTTTCTCACGCTCTTGATGCCACCACCACGACGCGAATAATATGCAGGACTGCCAGGTTAATAGATGTATGTAAATTCATAACTTAATTCTTCTTTTTTGTTTCAAACGTGCTGCAAAGGTAAGGGCTTTTTTATAAACTCCAAACAAATTGAAGAAAAAAATAAGATAAATATGAATAATCGTAAGAAAAAATCGCCCTAAAATCCTATTTTATCACTTAACAGTTCTAAATAGAACCATTCAGACAGCCAATGTAAATGTATTGCCAATCATTGAAACCATTTAATAATCTGAAAATTACCAAAGGCTCTCTACATCCCGAAACAAATAATTCGTATCTTTGTCTCTTCAAATACTCAAAAAAACAGTATTTACTAATTAAATAAAGATAGAAAATTAATGGAAACAGTAGAAAACAAGTACATCACCGTAGCATATAAGCTGTACTCAATCGAAAACGGAGAAAAAGATTTCGAAGAAGAAGCACCCGTAGAGCATCCTTTCCAGTTTATCTCAGGTCTGGGAATGACACTCGAACCTTTTGAAGCCCAAATAAAAGACTTGCAAATAGGCGATAAATTCGACTTTACCATTCCGGCATCAGAAGCTTATGGTGAATATGACGACGACCATGTCATTGACCTCCCCAAAGAAATCTTCATGATAGAAGGAGAATTCGACAGCGACCGTGTAGTGGAAGGCGCTGTCATCCCCTTGATGACTTCTGAAGGTCAACGCATCAATGGAAGTGTAGTAGAAGTAAAGGAAGACGTAGTTGTAATGGACATGAATCATCCACTCGCAGGTTGTGATTTGAACTTTACCGGAGAAGTGGTGGAAAGCCGCCCGGCCACGAACGAAGAGCTTGCTGAAGTTGCCCGTATGATGGGTGGCGGTTGCGGCAGCTGCGGTTGTGGTGACTGTGGCGACGGATGCGGCGACCATGAATGTGGAGGCGGATGCTGCCACTAAAGAATTAAAAATTAAAGAATTAAAAATTAAAGAATCAGACTACACAGTATTAAGCATGCCGCATGGTAATTCTTTAATTTTTAATTCTTTAATTTTCAAATTCTATATTATTTACTTGTCATTATCTCCAATACCAATTTATCCGTTTCATTCATTCCTTTAGAACCGATTTTTGTCAGATTACGGATACTCTGATCCACATCCTCATCAATAATACCTTCTACGGAAGTCACACAACGGTTTTCCATGGCCATGATGGCTGAAAGCACTGCGGTTGAAACTCCGGTGGTTACTTTCAATGCACAACTGGGCTTGGCACCATCACAAATCATTCCGGTAAGATTGGCAATCATGTTCTGTACAGCATATGCCACCTGTTCATAAGTTCCTCCCATTAGCCAAGTTATACCGCAACTGGAACCCGTAGCAGCAACCACACAACCGCATAAGGCAGATAAGCGTCCCAAACTCTGCTTGATATAAATTACCGTCAAATGGCTCAACATCAAGGCGCGTATCAATTCTTCCTCCGATTTTCCGTTTTCTTCGGCATAAATCAAAACCGGCAACGTAGCGGATATACCTTGATTACCGCTTCCTGAATTACTCATGACCGGAATCATAGCTCCTGCCATTCGAGCGTCACAAGCGGCAGAAGTATAAGAGAGGATGTGAGAGAATACGCTGTCACCCATCACTTTGTGTTCATAACTTCCCCGAAGCATTCTTCCCAAAGAGTGTCCGTAACTGCCTTTAAAGGCTTGTTCGGCAGCAGCCTTGTTCAAACGTGCCGTATCAAGAATAAAACGAATTTCATCCAAAGGAGCTGTCAAGGCAAAATCATAAACCTTACGCAGGTTCAGTTCGGGAGCGGTCGCTTCCTCTTCTTCATCGGTTGTATGCTGCCTGTCCAGTAATACGTTGCCTCCATCGGCTATATATATAAAGGTGGTATGACCACCGGCAATTACAGCTTTCGCCGTTCTATCTCCAGACCTGCAAATCACTTCAATATAGAGCTTTTCCGTGATATTATCTTTCAAGGAAATACAAATCCGTCTTTCCGCAATAAACTGCTTTCCGCACTCTACAGCTTCCGGTGTACAGTCTTTCAATACTTCCAGCTGGTACTCTGATTTGCCTATCAATGCTCCTAAAGCAACGGCAATGGGAAGTCCTACCATTCCTGTGCCCGGTATTCCTACCCCCATCGCATTTTTTAAAATGTTGGCACTGAGCAGTACTTCTATCTTCTCCGGACGCATCCCCAATGTTTCGGCAGCTTTCGCTACACAAAGCGCCACAGCAATAGGTTCTGTACATCCGATAGCCGGAATTACCTCTCTCTTAATCAGTTCTATAATTTGCCTTCTTTCTGACTCAGTCATAAACTCATAAGTTTTAAGTACACACAAAAGTAAGAAAATCTTTTTTATCATACATCTCTTACTGAACAAATAAAATTTCATTTTGTTATAAACGCTTCTGAGAACTAAACTTTAACAGTAAGAAAAAAGAGAAAAATGAAAGCAAAACACGTGATTTTATATTTCCTGGTAAGTATTATCATCTCTTCTTGCATCCGTGACGAAGCTCTTAACGCAGAAGCAGATATACTTAGTTGCACACTGCCGAAAGCAGTAATGACTACAAGTCCTATCATTAATAATAATTCGGTAACTCTTTTTGTGGGACCGGAAACAGACGTTTCGGCCCTTGCACCGGAATTCACCCTGACTCCGGGAGCTACCATCAGCCCTTTGAGCGGAACGGTACACGATTTTAATCTACCGCAAAAATACACTGTCACAGCAGCCGACGGAGTATGGAAAAAAACATATACAGTTTCGGTTATTGATACGGAACTTGCAACTAACTACAACTTCGAGGACACTCTCGGTGGGAAAAAATACTATATATTCGTAGAACGGCAAGAAGACAAAGTGATTATGGAATGGGCCAGCGGAAATGCGGGTTATGCCATGACCGGCGTTCCTAAAACAGCCGATGACTACCCCACTTTCCAAATAGCGGATGGTAAAGAAGGAAAATGTCTTTCATTAGTAACGCGAAGTACCGGTTTCTTCGGGCAGTTAATGGGTATGCCCATTGCCGCAGGAAACTTATTTATCGGCTCTTTTGATGTGAACAATGCCATGAGCTATCCGCTGCAAGCTACCAAATTCGGTCTGCCTTTCCGTTATGTGCCGACCTATCTGGCCGGTTATTATAAATACAAGGCGGGAGACAAGTTCACCGAAGAAGGAAAACCCGTTGACGGAAAACGTGACATTTGCGATATATACGCCATCATGTACGAAACGAGCGAGTCTGTTCCTACTCTTGACGGAAGTAATGCGTTCACCAGTCCGAATCTGGTTTCAATAGCACGCATCGACAATGCCAAAGAAACAGATGAATGGACTTATTTCAAACTTCCGTTTATTACCCGCCCCAGCAAGTTCATCGACAAAGAAAAGCTAAGGGATGGAAAATACAACGTAGCAATCGTCCTTACCTCCAGTCTGGAAGGCGCTTATTTCAATGGAGCCATCGGAAGCACCTTGCTGATTGATGAAGTCGAACTGGTCTATCATACAGAAAACTAAAACCTAAATGATTTTATAATAATTACAGCGATGAAAAAATACCTTTATACATTCGGTCTGCTTATTTGTTTAAGTGTTGCTCTGCCCGGTTATGCACAAGTGGATAGAAATGAAACGCTTATCCGTTCCGCCCTTCGCGGATTGGAATACGAAGTGAAAGCAGGAATCAGTATCGGCGGCACAGCTCCGCTTCCCTTACCGGCGGAAATCCGGTCTATTGACGGTTACAACCCGACTCTCGCCATTACAATCGGGGGTGAAGTGACCAAATGGGTAGCGGTTCAGAACAAACTGGGTGTCATCGTAGGGCTACGGCTTGAAAACAAGGCTATGACCACCGAAGCTACCGTAAAGAATTACAGTATGGAAATTCTGGGACAAGGAGGTGAAAGGATCAGCGGAGTATGGACAGGAGGGGTAAAGACCAAAGTACATACCGCCGGATTAACCATCCCATTGATGGCTACTTATAAGTTGAGTAGCCGTTGGAATGTGAAAGCAGGCCCTTATTTTTCCTATATACTTTCAAGGGAATTTTCAGGACACGTATACGAAGGATATCTGCGTGAGGACGATCCAACAGGACCTAAAGTAGAATTTACCGATGATAAAATTGCAACTTATGACTTCTCCGACGATCTGAGACGTTTTCAGTGGGGACTTCAGGCAGGAGCCGGATGGAGAGCGTTCAAACATCTCAACATATACGCTGACCTTACCTGGGGACTCAACAATATCTTCAAGAATGACTTCCATACGATCACTTTCTCGATGTACCCTATATATCTGAATATCGGCTTCGGGTATGCATTCTAAAATAAACACATAGCGAGCATACAAAAATGAGAAAAGCGTAGCGAACCGACTGAAAAAGCGTTCGTTACGCTATATTTTTCTCTCGGCAAAAAGCCAAAGAGAACCATAATATAGCCAAACAGCGCAAAAGTTCAGTTACTTTATCATTACCCGTGTAATGATGAAAATTTCTTGCGAAACCGAAAGATTTCACCGTTTGGCATAATTTGTCTTATCTGTCGGTAACTCACTATAAACTAATTTTGTAACCAAAAAAGAGTGAGTTATGAGAAGTACATTTAAGGTCTTATTCTACGTGAAGAAAGGCAGTGAGAAACCCAACGGCAACCTACCTTTGACGTACCGCCTTACGGTGGACGGAGAGATTAAACAGTTCAGTTGCAAGATGGATGTTCCCCTGCGATTGTGGGATGTGAAAAACAACCGTGCTTCGGGCAAAAGTGTCGAAGCACAGCGAATCAACCATGCCGTTGATAAAATCCGTGTGGAGGTAAACCGCCGTTATCAGAAACTGATGCAGACGGACGGATATGTCACCGCTGCCAAACTCAAAGATGCCTATCTTGGTATCGGTGTCAAGCAGGAAACCCTGTTGAAGCTTTTTGAGCAGCACAACAGCGAATTTGCCAAGAAAGTCGGGCACAGCAGGGCTCAAGGTACATTCCAACGCTACAAGACCGTTTACAAGCATCTCTGCGAGTTTCTTCCGTACACCTACAAGCGAAATGACATTCCCCTTAAAGAACTGAACCTCTCATTTATCAACGATTTCGAGTATTTCCTGCGCACGGAAAAGAAATGTCGCACCAACACGATATGGGGCTATATGATTGTATTGAAACACATCGTTTCCATAGCGAGGAATGACGGCCGTCTGCCATTCAACCCCTTTGCAAGGTATATCAACTCTCCCGAAAGCGTGGACAGGGGCTATGTCACCAAAGAGGAAATACACACCATTATGAATACCAAAATGCCCGACAAGACACACGAGCTTGTCAGGGACTTGTTCCTGTTCTCCACCTTTACAGGTTTGGCATATTCCGATGTCAAGAATCTCACGGAAGACAACCTGCAAACATTCTTTGACGGCAACCTATGGATTATCACCCGAAGAAAGAAGACCAACACGGAATCGAATATCCGTCTGTTGGATGTTCCTAAATGTATCATTGAAAAATACAAAGGCATGACAAGGGACAACAAGGTATTCCCTATGCCGAGCAACACAACCTGCAACAAGATACTGAAAACCATAGCCAAACTATGCGGTATCAAAACGCACTTGACCTATCACGTTGCCCGGCATTCGGCAGCGACTACCATTCTGCTATCCAACGGAGTACCGATTGAAACCGTCAGCAGACTGTTGGGGCATACCAACATAAAGACAACCCAAATCTACGCAAAGATAACCGCCCAAAAGATTAGTCAGGATTTGGAACAACTCTCTGACAAATTGGGAGATATGGAGAAAAGCATTTGCAGTGCCATATAATAATTAACCGCCAGTCGCATATTTCCTCACTCGTCCATTGAAGTTAGTACAGACTCTATTGAAAGCGAAAAGGTCAGGCGGCTTTGCCGTTTCGGGCAGAATCTTCCTCTTCCAGAGCGTATTCAGCCCGAAAACCTTTTCCCTTTCACGTCTGTACAATGGACGTTGACGGCTACGGAAACAAACGACTGACGGAAAATAAACTGCAAACCGAATACAAAAGACAAATTTATTTGGATTGTGTTGAGGTGCAGCGTTTATAATTAGACTTAATGTCTAAAAAACAATCGTCAAAAACAAAACAATTCACGATGCATACGAAATAGGCTTGTATGTCTATCTGTATGCGTTTCTAATATTTCATTCAGAAACAAGGGAGGGCGTTTTTTATAGGACACAATGAAATAGTGGCAAACGGGAAACTGCACTCCCTCCAGAAAATAATCCTTTCTTCTTTCAATGTGGTTCGAGAATACCTTTTCCGTATAATAGCTATGCCGAGTATTGTCTTAAAGTCAAGGGACTGCGCAATCCGGCATTTTTGCTATTCCGTTAACCGTTTTTATAATGACAATAGAATATAGACCAACCGACCATTATACTAACCAACAATTGGGCAAACCAACCAACCGACCGTTATTTGTTGGAAGCAACAGATAATATGACCATCGTAAACAAGCATCTTGCCAACGAAAAATTCTTCTATTTTGGGCTGTAATTTCTATACTTAATTTTATGTTCAAGCGAACATAGCAAGTTGTGTTTTGGGGCACCCGAAATGTTTTCGGTGCCCCAAAACTACTTGCTGGAATCTTTTCCTCCAAAGTCGGAAAATATATGCGTACAGAAAAGTAAACTACTTCTATTATCAAACAAAATTAATTCATTATCTTTGTTTCAAATTCAATTTAATGATTGATATGAGAGATATAAATAGGCTCAAATTGGTTTTTGTCGAGAAAAAGAAGACTGGCAAATGGTTGGCTGAACAGTTGAAAAAAGATCCTTCAACTGTATCAAAATGGTGTACCAATGTTTCACAGCCAGACTTGGCTACTCTTTCAAGAATAGCTGAATTGTTAAATATTGATAGGAGGGAACTCATTAATAAAAGCAAGTAGATAATATGACAAGCATACAACAAAGAGAACAGTTGCAATCTCAGATTTGGAAAATAGCCAATGAAGTGCGTGGGGCAGTAGATGGATGGGACTTCAAGCAATTCGTCTTGGGGACGTTGTTCTACCGTTTCATCAGTGAAAATTTTACAGACTATATTGAAGGTGGAGATGATAGTATCAATTACGCTTCTTTGCCTGATAGCATTATCACTCCAGAAATTAAAGATGATGCAGTAAAAACAAAAGGGTACTTTATATATCCGAGTCAGCTTTTTGTCAATGTAGTAAAGACTGCCCATACAAATCCCAATCTTAACACAGATTTGAAAGCAATCTTTGATTCTATTGAAAGTTCTGCCAATGGTTATGCTTCTGAAAAGAATATTAAAGGGCTGTTTGCCGATTTCGATACTACCAGTACAAGGCTTGGTAATACCGTTGAAAACAAAAACAGTCGTTTGGCAGCTGTACTGAAAGGTGTGGAAGGATTGAATTTTGGGAGCTTTGAAGAACACGAGATTGATCTTTTCGGCGATGCTTACGAATTTCTCATAAACAATTACGCCGCCAATGCAGGAAAGTCTGGAGGCGAATTTTTTACTCCGCAAAATGTTTCAAAACTCATTTCACGACTTGCCATGCACAAGCAGGCTACTGTCAATAAGATATACGACCCTGCCGCAGGTTCGGGTTCATTACTATTGCAAGCTAAAAGGCAGTTTGAAGACCGCATAATTGAAGATGGATTCTTCGGACAAGAGATAAATCATACGACCTACAACTTGGCTCGTATGAATATGTTCCTGCATAACATCAATTACGATAAGTTTAACATTGCACTTGGGAACACACTGATTGATCCTCAATTCGGTGATGACAAGCCATTTGATGCCATTGTTTCCAATCCACCTTATTCAGTAAATTGGATTGGTTCGGATGATCCGACTCTTATCAATGACGACCGCTTTGCTCCTGCTGGAGTACTTGCACCGAAATCAAAAGCCGATTTTGCTTTTGTTCTTCATGCGTTATATTATCTCTCAAGCAAGGGACGTGCAGCTATTGTCTGCTTCCCCGGTATTTTCTATAGAGGCGGAGCTGAGCAGAAAATCAGGAAATATTTAGTGGACGGGAACTATGTGGAAACCATTATCTCATTGCCTTCCAACTTGTTCTATGGCACTTCGATAGCGGTTAATATTCTGGTGCTATCAAAACACAAGTCTGATACTAAAATCCAGTTCATAGATGCAAGCGGAGAAAGTTTCTTTACGAAAGAGACCAACAACAATATACTAGAAGACAGGCATATAGACAGGATTATAGCCATCTTTGATAAAAAGGAAGATGTTGACTATATTGCCAAATCGGTTGATTATAAAGTCATTGCTGAAAATGATTATAATTTGTCGGTAAGCAGTTATATTGAGGTGGAAGACACCCGTCCAAAGACAGACATTAAGGAATTGAACGAACGAATCCGCCGGATTGTGGCACGGGAAAACGAACTGCGTGCTGAAATAGACAAAATAGTAACAGAATTGGAGGAGGATGAACTATGAGTAAGTTGCAAGAATTGATACAGGAACTTTGCCCGGAGGGTGTGGACTATAAGAAGTTAGGAGAATTATTAGACTATGAGCAACCGACAAAATATATTGTAAAAAGTACTGAGTATGACACTTCCTATGATATACCAGTACTAACAGCTGGACAAACTTTTATTTTGGGCTATACAAATGAAAAGTTTGGAGTATATAAAGCTAGTCAAGAAAATCCTACTATTATATTTGATGATTTTACAACATCATTTCATTGGGTAGATTTTGAGTTTAAAATTAAAAGTTCTGCAATGAAGATGTTGAGACCAAAAGATACTTTTGATGGTTCTTTTAAGTATGTTTATTATGCAATGAAATGTATTAAATACGAGGCTGTAGATCATACTCGTCACTGGATATCAAAATACTCTCAATTTGAGATTCCCGTTCCTCCTCTTGAAGTCCAAGAAGAAATCGTCCGCATTCTCGATCACTTTACAAATCTTGCAGCGGAGCTGCAAGCGGAGCTGCAAGCGAGAAAGGAACAATATGAGTATTATCGTAATAAATTGTTAATGTTTGATAAAATAGGGGGGGGTACGCAAAGCGTAACTTGGATGAAAATGAGTGAGATAGGAACATTTATAAGAGGTAAACGATTTGTAAGGACAGACATTGTTAGTGATGGTGTTCCTTGCATTCATTACGGGGATATGTACACATATTACGGACTATATGCAACTCAAAGCAAAGGGAGGCTTCGAAGTGAACTTGCCTCAAAAATGAGATATGCTCAAAAGAATGATGTAGTAATTGTTGCCGCAGGTGAAAATAAAGAAGACATTGGAGTTGGCTTAGCTTGGCTCGGAGACGAACCAGCTGCAGTGCATGATGCCTGTTTCATATTTAGAAGTGACTTGTATCCTCAATATGTTTCCCATTATTTGCGGTCAAATTATTATCACAAGCAAATTGTCAAATATGTATCTGAAGGAAAAATATGTTCTATATCGGCCAAGGGCTTAGGTAATGCTATTATTCCTATTCCTGCACATGAAGAACAAGTAAGAATAGCTACACTACTTAATAATTTTGATGCATTGGTGGGTGATCTTACCAAAGGTATTCCGGCAGAAATGGTCGCAGTGCAGGAACAATACGAATATTATAGAAATAAATTACTGTCATTTCCAAGAATCCAAATAAGCGTATAATATGGGACAATCATTAACTGAAATAGCACAAAGTCTTCGTGACACGAATAAAAAGGTACAACTAATCTATGCCTTTAACGGTGTGGGTAAGACACGTTTGTCTCGTGCGTTCAAGGAGTTGATTTCTCCCAAAAGCACGAATGACGAATCGGAGGAACACAAAATAAAGGTTTTGTATTATAACGCATTCACGGAGGATTTGTTCTATTGGGATAATGATTTGGATGCAGACTCTGACAGGAAACTCAAAATACAACCAAACAACTTTACCGATTGGGTGCTCAGAAATCAAGGACAGGAAAGAAATATTGTAACTCATTTTCAGCGTTACACCAGCGATAAATTAACACCCCGCTTCAATGAAGAATGTAATGAGGTTACATTTTCCATTGAAGGAGGAAATGAAGAAACAATAGACAATATCAAGATTTCAAGAGGCGAAGAGAGTTGCCTTATTTGGTGTGTGTTTTACAGCCTGCTTAACCAAATTGTTGCGAATCTAAATATAGCAGAACCAGACGAACGAGAAACCGATCAGTTTAATGACTTGCAGTATATCTTCATTGATGACCCTGTAAGTTCATTGGATGAAAACCACTTGATTGAATTGGCGGTTAATTTAGGCGGACTTATAAAGGAAGCAAATGGCTTGCGGTTTATTGTCTCAACTCACAATCCCTTATTTTTCAATGTTCTGTTCAACGAAACAGGGAACAAAGCTTGCTATTTGCTCCAGAACAACGAGGATGGTACTTACGACTTGTTAGAAAAGAAAGGAGATTCCAACAAGAGTTTTTCATATCATCATTATTTAAAACAGATAATCCAAGAAGCAATTGACAGCAACAATATTCAGAAATACCACTTTATGCTTCTTCGGAATCTTTATGAAAAGACTGCTAACTTTTTAGGATATCCGCAATGGTCTGATTTGTTGCCTGATGATAAGAAGACTTACTATAACAGAATCATTCAATTTACAAGTCATTCAACATTATCTTACGAAACAATTCCTGAACCTACCAGACCAGAGCAAGAGACATTGAAGCTATTATTCAAGCATCTTATTGATAATAACTACTATACAGAATAATAAAATGGCACAATATAACATCATAGCAGAATCAAATAACTTCATAGTACTTGACGACTATACCAAGTATAATGAACTTCATGAGCCTTCGGTGACTTATCAGTCGGAAGCAAGCCTTGAACGCGAATTTGTCCAGGATTTAGTGAATCAGGGTTATGAATATCGCTCGGATATTTCAACACCTAAAGCATTGTTGGATAATGCCCGTATAAAGATTCAGGAACTTAATGAGATGGAGTTTTCTGATAAGGAGTGGCTGCGCTTTGTGGAGGAATATTTGGATAAGCCAGGTGATACTTTGGTTGATAAAACTCGTAAGATTCACGATAACTACATATATGATTTTGTTTTTGATGACGGACATATCAAAAATATCTATCTTGCCGACAAACAAAATATTGCCCGAAATAAGGTGCAGGTAATTAATCAGTTTGAGCAAGTTGGAACACAGGCTAATCGCTATGATGTGACGATATTGGTCAATGGTTTGCCGTTGGTGCATGTTGAACTAAAAAAACGTGGTGTGGCTATCCGAGAAGCATTCAATCAAGTACACCGATATTCCAAAGAAAGTTTCAACAGTGACAATTCACTTTTCAAGTATATTCAGGTGTTTGTCATTTCAAATGGCACGGACAGCCGTTATTTTGCCAATACGGTTGAGCGCAACAAAAACAGCTTTGACTTTACCATGAACTGGGCAAATGCAAAAAATACCGTGATAAAGGACATCAAAGACTTTACAGAAACTTTTTTTCAAAAGAGCACTTTGCTCAATGTCATTTTTACCTATTCTGTCTTTGACACCAACAATACCTTGCTTATAATGCGCCCGTATCAGATTGCTGCGACAGAACGTATGTTATGGAAAATCAGAAGCGCATACCAAGCAAAAAAATGGTCAACAACCGAAGGTGGCGGATATGTATGGCATACCACAGGCTCGGGAAAAACGCTTACCAGTTTCAAGGCAGCACGGTTGGCAACCCAACTGGACTTTATCGACAAAGTATTCTTTGTCGTTGACCGCAAGGATCTTGACTATCAGACGATGAAAGAATATCAGCGGTTCTCTCCAGATAGTGTCAACGGGTCTGAAAGCACAGCAGGATTGAAACGGAATATAGAGAAGGATGACAACAGAATCATCGTCACTACAATCCAGAAACTGAATAATCTGATGAAAAGTGAAGACAATTTGCCCGTTTATCAAAAGCAAGTTGTTTTCATTTTCGACGAATGCCATCGCTCCCAATTCGGTGAAGCGCAAAAACAATTAAGAAAAAAGTTCAAGAAGTATTATCAGTTCGGTTTTACGGGAACCCCCATATTCCCGGAGAATGCTTATGGTTCGGAAACAACGGCGAGTGTGTTCGGCAGAGAATTGCATTCATATGTAATAACGGATGCCATCCGCGACGAAAAAGTGCTGAAATTCAAGGTTGACTACAACAATGTAAAACCCTGTTTCAGGAATATAGAAACAGAACTTGACGAGCAGAAGCTAAGTGCCGCAGAAAACAAACAGGCTTTGCTTCATCCTGCCCGTATAAATGAGATTTCACAATATATTTTGCACAACTTCAGAATCAAGACCCATCGAAACCAAAGTGACAGCAAAGGCTTCAATGCCATGTTTGCTGTCAGTAGTGTGGATGCAGCCAAATGCTACTATGAGGAATTGAACCTATTGCAGAGAAACTCGGAGAAACCATTGAAAATAGCTACCATATTTTCTTTTGCAGCCAACGAAGAGCAGAGCGCAATAGGTGAGATACCTGATGAAAACTTTGAACCGTCGGCAATGGACCTTAGCGCAAAAGAGTTTTTGACAAAAGCCATTGACAATTATAACACCCTATTTGGAACAAGTTTTGGCATTGACGGTAAAGAGTTCCAGAACTATTACAGAGATCTCGCTAAAAGATTGAAAAACAAGGATGTAGATCTTGTGATAGTAGTAGGCATGTTCCTTACCGGCTTCGACGCTCCTACTTTGAACACGCTGTTTGTCGACAAGAACTTGCGGTATCACGGATTGATACAGGCATTTTCCCGCACCAACAGAATTTATGATGCCACCAAGACGTTTGGCAATATCGTTACGTTCAGAGATCTCGAAAAACATACGATTGATGCCATAAAATTATTCGGTGATGAAAATACCGCAAATGTAGTGCTGGAAAAAAGCTACAGGGAATATTTGGAAGGCTTCAAAGACATTGCTTCGGGCGAAGCACGGAGAGGATATATCGAAATTGTAAAAGAACTGAATGATAAATTCCCAGATACAGACAATATCGTTACAGAACAAGATAAGAAAGATTTTGTCAAGCTGTTTGGCGAATATCTACGGGTAGAAAACATATTGCAGAATTTTGATGAGTTCACTATGCTCAAAGCTTTTCAAACAATAGATAGCGGTAATCCAGAAGCAATTGAAGCGTTTAAGAACGATTATTTTGTCACTGACGACGATATTGCAAAAATGCAGAAACTACAAATGCTGTCTGATAGAGTCATTCAGGATTACAAATCGACTTATAACGATATACGGGATTGGTTAAGACGAGAAAAAGAAGGAAAGAAGTCGGAAAAATCAAGAATAGACTGGGATGATGTCATTTTCGAGATAGATTTGCTTAAATCACAGGAGATAAACCTAGATTATATTCTTGAGCTGATTTTTGAAAATAACAAAAAGAAGATGGACAAATCTTCATTGATAGAAGAAATCCGCAGGGTTATCCGGTCAAGTGTCGGCAACAGAGCCAAAGAAAGCCTGATAGTTGATTTTATCAATGATGCTAATCTCGATGTCATTTCTGATAGAACTGAAATTATAAAAGCATTCTTTGAATATGCGCAAACTAAGCAAAAGAAGGAAGCCTCGGATTTGATAGAAAGCGAAAATCTGAATGAAAGAGAAGCCAAGCATTATATTGAAGTGTCTTTAAGACGTGAATACGCAAGTGAGAATGGAACTGACTTTAATAACATCCTGCCCAAAATGAGCCCGTTGAATCCTTTATATCTGACTAAAAAACATAAGGTATTTGAAAAAATTGCCGCTTTTGTCGAAAAGTTTAAAGGTGTTGGTGGACATCTATGATATTGTACAGAATAATTTTGAGATAAATATATGAAGCTATACAAATTAATATTCGTTGCTAATGCATTTCTATTGCTGATTAGCATATGTTTCACCAATAAAGAGATAACACTTGGGAAAATCTGGATGTATCTTACAGACAAAAGTATTCCGATAGATTTTCCTAATTGGATTTCTTATTGTTTATACTTTATTGTTCCAATACTGACTACTTGGTATGGAACTACAAGGTTTTATAAATTAGATCCTACAGAAATAAAGGGGGAAAGTATCACAAAAATAGAATCTGCAAGTTCTACTTTCCTGCCTACATTTTTTGCCTATGTATTTGTTGGTTTAAGTATAAATACTGTAGTATCTTTAATTTTCATTT
>OHUA01000666.1_pt1 | contig 16031 bp, 10 predicted proteins | sample 1579051 | NCBI WGS metagenome assembly OHUA01 (sample SAMEA3879559, study PRJEB24766) | human gut metagenome | biome: human-associated habitat; feature: feces | place: USA | collected 1985/1987 | reverse complement strand
CAAGACCGGTGCCGACCTGATGCTGGCTACCGACCCCGACGCCGACCGCGTGGGCATTGCCATGAAGTGCCCGGACGGCAGCTACGAGCTGGTGTCCGGCAACGAGATGGGCGTTCTGCTGCTGGACTACATCTGCGCAGGCCGCATCGAGAAGGGCACCATGCCCAAGGACCCCGTGGCAGTCAAGTCCATCGTGTCCACCCCGCTGGCAGACGCTGTGGCAAAGCACTACGGCGTGGAGATGCGCAATGTGCTGACCGGCTTCAAGTGGATCGGCGACCAGATCGCAAACCTCGAAGCTGCCGGTGAGGTCGACCGCTTCATCTTCGGCTTTGAGGAGAGCTACGGCTATCTGGCCGGCCCCTACGTCCGCGATAAGGATGCCGTCATCGGCTCCATGCTCATCTGCGAGATGGCTGCTTACTACCGCAGCATCGGCTCCTCCATCAAGCAGCGTCTGGAAGAGATTTACGCTCAGTACGGCCGCTACCTGAACAAGGTGGACAGCTTTGAGTTCCCCGGCCTGACCGGCATGGAGAAGATGGCTTCCATCATGCAGAAGCTGCGTGACCAGCCCCCTGTGGAGCTGGCCGGCCATAAGGTGGTCAAGGTGACCGATTACAAGAAGCCGGAAGAGACCGGCCTGCCCGCTGCCAACGTGCTGATCTACACGCTGGAGAACGGCGCTACCGTGGTGGTGCGTCCCTCCGGCACCGAGCCGAAGATCAAGACCTACTTCACCACGCTGGGCAAGGATCTGGCGGAAGCACAGGCACAGAAGGACGCTCTGGCTGCTGCCATCGAGCCCATCCTGAAGTAAAACCATCCCAAAGCATCTGCGGGGCTGCTGCACGTTTTGTGCAGCAGCCCTTTTTACGTTTATCGGAGCGTTGCAGTGGTAAAAGCCTTCCCCCAGTCGGGGGAAGGTGGATGCGAACGCAGTGAGCAGACGGAAGGGGTGTATCCCGGGCGAGCCCGCTGCCCTTGTAACTTTTTCTGATACATTTTACTTGCCACTCCATTGGCAAAATTGGCAAAAAATGCTTGCATCTAGGCGGTTTTGATGATAAAATTACACTGTTACAGTACGCCCAAAATCGGGGCATCATAGGAAGGTAAATTTGTAAATTGCGGCAACAGGGTGTACCGCGTGCTGTCAAGGTGCGGTACACAGAGAAAGAGACAGGGAAAACCAGATGGAAATAGACGAGACGATAAAAAAAGGACTTCTGCGGCTGGAACGCTATGCACAGAATATACCGGGTGGTTTTCACTGCTGCGCAGAGGACCCGGAAAACGGCTATCCGTTTGCTTATATCAGCGACCGTTTTCTGGAGATACTGGGCTGGGAGCGGGCAGAATTTGCGGCAAGGTTCGATAACCGCTATACAGCGCTGGTACACCCGGATGATCTGGCGGACGGGCTGCGCTACCGGAACGCAGAAAACAGCGCGACTTACGCACAGGAGGGCGACAGCATCTTCCGGATGTTGGGCAAAAACGGCTACCGCTGGGTCTCCAGTGCTGCCAACCGGGTGGAATGGCACGGCGATGGCTATATCGTGGGCACTATCACGGATATCACCCCCTATATGGAGCTGCGGGAAAAGCTGGAACAGCAGAACCACACCCAGCGGGAAGCACTGGAAACCGCCAACCGCAACCTGCTGCGGATGATGCAGCAGATGGAGGAGCAAAAGACTCAGTTTGCCCAGACCACCGCTCGGAATATGGAAAAAGAAGAGCGCTACCGGCAGCGGCTGAACCATGACGCTTTGACCGGCACCTACAACCGCCGCTATTACGAGGATGTGGTGCGCAATAACCTCGGCCCGGCGGGCATCGCCCTGATGGATATCGATGATTTCAAGATCTGCAACGATACCTACGGCCACCACGCCGGAGATCTGGCACTGGAAACCGTTGCAAAGGCCATCCGCAGCTGTATCCGGGAGACGGATCTGCTGATCCGCTACGGCGGCGATGAGTTTTTGCTGGTGCTGTCCGGCATCCCGGCAGATTACCTCAAGACAAAGCTGGAGCAGATCCGCGATGCCGTGCAAAAGGCTGTGGTGCCGGGCTACCCTCACTTCCGGCTTTCGCTGAGCATCGGCGGCGCGATGCAGACCCTTGCCGACCCCATGGAGAATGTGGTGCGCCGGGCAGACCTTTTGATGTATCAGGCCAAGAACCACAAGGACGCGGTAGCGGTGGACACACAGGACAGCCGGTTGGCGGCTCAGGAGCAAGTCTTGGAGGAAAAGCCCGTCATCTTGCTGGTGGACGATGCCATGATGAACCGCATGATGCTTACCGGCATTCTGGGCGGGGACTACCGTATTCTGGAAGCCGGGAACGGCAAACAGTGTCTGGAGCTGCTGCGGGAAAAGGCGGGGCAGATCTCGCTGGTGCTGCTGGATATCAATATGCCGGTCATGGATGGCTTTGAGGTGCTGCGCACCATGAACACCAACCACACCATCGAGGATGTGCCGGTGATCATGATCTCCAGCGACGACTCGGAAGAAGCCATCCGCAAGGCGTATGAGCTGGGCGCAAGCGATTACGTCAGCCGCCCCTTTGACGCCAAGATCGTCTACCGCCGGGTGGTCAACACCATCAAGCTGTATGCCAAGCAGCGGCGGCTGGTGCAGATGGTGTCCGACCAGATCCGCGCCCGCGAAAAGAACACCGATGTGCTGGTAGGCGTGCTGAGCCAGATCGTGGAGTTCCGCAACGGCGAGTCCGGCTCTCATGTGCGGCACATCCGTGTCATCACCGAGACGCTGCTGCACCGGCTGATGGAGCTGACCAGCCGCTACGACCTGACCCCGGAGCAGCAGGATGATATCCCGCTTGCGTCGGCGCTGCACGATATTGGCAAAATAGGCATTGACGAAGCCATTCTAAACAAGCCCGGCAGGCTGACCGCAGAGGAATTTGCGGTGATCAAGACCCACAGTATGCTGGGCGCAGAGATGCTGCAAAAGACCGAAAGCTTTGCAGACCAGCCGCTTTTGCAGACCGCCTACGAGATCGCCCGCTGGCACCACGAGCGCTGGGACGGCAAGGGGCTACCCGGACGGGCTGAAAGGGGACGATATCCCCATCAGTGCGCAGCTGGTTTCCATGGCGGATGTGTACGATGCGCTGACCAGCGAGCGGTGCTACAAAAAGGCGTTCCCGCACGAGACTGCTGTCCAGATGATCACAAACGGCGCGTGCGGGGCGTTCAACCCGCTGCTGATCCAGTGCCTGCTGGATGTGCAGAGGGAACTGAAGCAGGATATTTTACAATGGTAATGTGAGGAAAATTACGCGTGACAAACCAGAGATCCAACCATAAAATACCCCGCCGCACCTTTTTAAAAGTGTGCGCGGCGGCAGCGGCAGCCGGGCTGACCGCCTGCGGCAAAACGCAGGCGGCGGCAGCACTGCCCGAACTTACGGTGGGCAGCGATTCCTACCCGCCTTTTGTCTACCTGAGCAATGACAGCACCCCCACCGGCATTGATGTGGACATTGCCACCGAAGCCTTTGCCCGCATGGGGTATGCGGTGCAGATCGAGATCATTGACTGGGAGCAGAAAACCAATCTGGTGGAAAGCGGTGCCATCGACTGCATCTGGGGCTGCTTTTCCATGGACGGGCGGGAGCAGCTGTACCGCTGGGCAGGGCCGTATATGACTAGCCGTCAGGTGGTGGCGGTCAATGCGGACAGCGGCATTGAAACGCTTGCCGACCTTGCGGGCAAGACCATGATGGTGCAAAGCACCACCAAGCCGGAGGAAATTTTCCTTGCCGGTACCGACCCCCGCATCCCGCAGCTGGGCGAAGTGCTGAGCACCGAGGACCGCAGCGTGCAGTACGCTATGCTGAACTGCGGCTATGTGGACGCCGTTGCCGCCCACGAGACTGCCATTTTGCAGTATATGCAGGATTGCAATGCCGATTTCCGCATTCTGGAAGAGCCGCTGCTGGTCACCGGCATCGGCGTGGCTTTTGCGCTGAACGACACCCGCGGGCTGGACGAACAGCTGACCAAGACCTTTGCCGCCATGCGCGCCGACGGCACGATGAAGCAGATCGTAGGCAAGTATCTGCCGGACCCGGAAAAATATCTGGAGGTGGACGCCCTTGAACCGTAAAAAGAAAACGTTCACTCCCAATATGCGGATGGCGGCGCTCTATCTGCTGATGGGCGTGCTGCTTTTGCTGACAGTGACCCTCTTCTCCGGGCAGGAGTCCATGCGTGCTACCGAGGATTACTTTGCCCGCACCATCAGCTTTGTAAAGGTGCAGTCCACCAGCTTCGAAAAAAATAACGACACCATCACCGCAAAGGCGCTGCGCCGGATGGCGGTGGCGGTGCGGCAGCTGGCTGAAAATGATGCCTTAGACCTCTACGACCCCGAAAGCCTCCGGGCAGAAACGGAGTCCCTCTGGCTTACCGGCATTGCCGTACTGGACGAAAACGGAAAAGCACTGTGTGAATATACAAGTGGTAATGTTGGCTATGCGCAGTTTGCGGAGTTGCTGCGGGAGAAAGCCGCGCTGAACGTGCTGCAAAACCCGCAAAAGACCTATCTCAAGCGCATTCTGTTACAGGATGGCACGGCGGTGGATGTTGCCACCCACCGCGCCGCAGCAGGGGATGCCATACTGCTGGCTTACCGGGTGACCCCGCCGGAGTTTGTGGAGGGCACAGCCCTGTCCATCCAGAGCGTGCTGGACGGCTACCCGCAGAACATCAGCGGCACCATCTTTATCGTGCAGGATAACAAGGTGATCGCCGCAAACGACCCGAGTCTCATCGGACTGTACACCACGAACAGCCCGCTGGTGCAGGGCATCCGCAAGGCCGGTGCGCCCGATACCTTGACCCATACCCACGACTGGGCAAATTCCGGCTGTTATTTCGGGATGTACAGCAACGGACAGAATTTTGACCTGTATATCTATATCGGCGAAAAATTGGTGTTCCGCAATGCCAGCAGCGCACTGCTGGCTGCGCTGATCTTCTATCTGATCTGCGTGGCAGTGCTGCAAACGCTGCGCCATCGCTCCATAAAGGCTGCGGAGCAGCAAAAGCGGGAGCAGGAGCAGAAATACCACGCTCAGCTGGAGGAGCAGAACCGCAAGCTGGAAAAGGCTGTCCGGCACGAGGCAGCGGCAAACCGCGCCAAGCGGGAGTTCTTGTTCAACATGAGCCACGACATCCGCACCCCGATGAACGCCATCATCGGCTTCACCTCGCTGGCGGCGACCCATATTGATAATAAGGAACAGGTGCTGGACTACCTGAAAAAGATCTCTATTTCCAGCCAGCACCTGCTCTCCCTCATCAACGATGTGCTGGACATGAGCCGCATTGAGAGCGGAAAGGTAAAGATCGAGGAAAAGGCGGTGCACCTGCCGGATCTTGTGCACGATGTGCGCTCCATCATCCAGCCCAACATCAGCTCCAAGCGCCTGTCGCTGTTCATCGACACCATGGACGTGGTGGACGAGGACATCATCACCGACCCGCTGCGGCTGAATCAGGTACTGCTGAACATCCTTTCCAATGCCATCAAGTTCACCCCCACCGGCGGCATGGTGAGCATCCGCATCGCCCAGAAGCCCGGTGCGCCCAAGGGCTGCGGCAACTACGAGTTCCGCATTAAAGACAACGGCATCGGCATCAATAAGGAGTTCCAGAAGCATATCTTTGAAGAGTTCACCCGGGAGGAGAATTCTACCGTCAGCGGCATTCAGGGCACGGGTCTGGGCCTTTCCATCACTAAGAATATCGTAGACCTGATGGGCGGCACCATCACCCTTGAAAGCGAGCCGGGCAAGGGCAGCGAGTTCATCGTGAACCTCTGCTTCCCCCTCAGCGGGCAGAAGGCGGAGATCAAGCAGCTGCCCCGGCTGGAAGGGCTGCGGGCGCTGGTGGCAGATGACGACACCAACACCTGCCTGAGCGTCAGCACCATGCTTTCCAAGATCGGGATGCGCCCGGAGTGGACCATCTCCGGCAAGGAAGCGGTCATCCGCACCAAGTACGCTGTGGAGCAGGGCGATGCTTTCAGCGTGTATATCATCGACTGGCTCATCCCGGATATGAACGGCATCGAGATCGTGCGGCAGATCCGCAAGGTCATCGGGGACAGCTGCCCCATCATCATCCTGACCGCCTACGACTGGGCGGATATCGAGGAAGAAGCGCGCGCCGCCGGTGTGACCGCCTTCTGCGAAAAGCCGCTGTTCCTCTCGGAGCTGCGCAAGGTGCTGGCAGAACCCTTCCGGGTGCAGCCGGAGCAGACGACCGCCCCGCAGCCCAAGGCAAGCTTTGACGGCAAGCACCTGCTGCTGGTGGAGGATAACGCCCTGAACCGGGAGATCGCCATGGAGATCTTAAAGGAAGCGGGCTTACTTGTGGACACCGCCGAGGACGGCGTTGAAGCGGTGGAAAAGATGGAGCAGTCCGCGCCCGGGCAGTACGATCTGATCCTGATGGACATCCAGATGCCCCGCATGGACGGCTACGAAGCCACCCGGCGCATTCGCGCCCTGCCCGACCCCCGCAAGGCGGGCATCCCCATTTTTGCCATGACCGCCAACGCCTTTGAGGAGGACAAGCAGAACGCCCTGAATGCGGGCATGAACGGCCACATCGCAAAGCCGCTGGATATCCCGCACCTGCTGAAGGTGCTGGAAGAAGCGCTGAAATAAGAACCTTCTCAGTCATCGCTATGCGATGCAAGCTCTCCCGAAAGGGGGAGCTTTTTTGTTTCTGCGGGGCAGAAAAGCATGGTTTTGCGTCTATTCTGCAAACTTTTTGTGAACCCTATTGACAAAGCAGGTGGACAGGAGTATATTTTTAGCAGTCGAGCAGATAGAGTGCTAAAAACAAAACGAACTGCCCCGCAGGAGGTGTGCAAGACCATGAAGAAGAATATCGATACAATCAACGCAAGGCTCTGCCGCCGCCGGGCACGGAGCTGTTAGCACAGAACTTATCCGTCCGCTAAAATAAACCTTCCGGTATGAATGGAGGCTTGACTTTATGAATACCAATCAATATACCCAAAAGACCCTTGAGGCTTTGCAGGCAGCCCAGCAGCTGGCTGTGGAGTACCAGCACAACGCGCTGGAGCCCGCCCACTTGCTGCACGCACTGGCTGCGCAGGAAAACGGCCTGATCCCTCAGCTGCTGCAAAAGCTGAACGTTGACCCCGGCAGCTTTGCCGCCGCCGTGGCGGAAAAGCTGTCCGCGCTGCCCCGGGTGTCCGGCTCCGGCCGTGACCCCGATAAGGTCTATATCTCGCAGGCAACCGATAAGGTGCTCAGCGCCGCCGCCCGCGAAGCCAAGGCCATGAAGGACGACTTCATCAGCGTGGAGCATCTGTTCCTTGGTCTGCTGGACGAGCAGGACCAGACCACCAGTGAGCTGTTCCGCGCCTTTAACCTGAAAAAGGACGCCTTTTTACAGCAGCTTACCGCCGTGCGCGGCAACCAGCGGGTGACCACCGATAACCCGGAGGACACCTACAACGCGCTGCAGAAGTACGGCCAGGATCTGGTGGAGCTGGCCCGCAAGCAGAAGCTGGACCCCGTGATCGGCCGTGATCAGGAGATCCGCAATGTGATCCGTATCCTGTCCCGTAAGACCAAAAACAACCCCTGCCTGATCGGCGAGCCCGGCGTTGGTAAAACCGCCATCGCCGAGGGTCTGGCGCAGCGCATCGTGCGCGGCGATGTGCCCGAAAACCTGAAAGACCGCACCGTGTTCAGCCTGGACATGGGCGCTCTGGTGGCCGGTGCAAAGTACCGCGGCGAGTTCGAGGAGCGCTTGAAGAGCGTGCTGAACGAGGTGAAGAAGAGCGAGGGCAAGATCATCCTCTTCATTGATGAGCTGCACACCATCGTGGGTGCCGGTAAGACCGACGGTGCCATGGACGCAGGCAACCTGCTCAAGCCCATGCTGGCCCGGGGCGAGCTGCACTGCATCGGCGCGACCACGCTGGACGAGTACCGCCAGTATATTGAAAAAGACCCCGCACTGGAGCGCCGGTTCCAGCCGGTGCAGGTGGATGAACCCACCGTGGAGGATACCATCTCCATTCTGCGCGGCCTGAAGGAGCGGTATGAGGTGTTCCACGGCGTAAAGATCAACGACAACGCCCTGATCGCCGCTGCCACCCTTTCCGACCGCTATATCACCGACCGTTTTCTGCCGGATAAGGCCATCGACCTGCTGGACGAAGCCTGCGCCTGCTGCAATCTGGCGCACCCGGTCATCTCCGAGTATCTGGGGATGCAGAAGGAGCTGGACGCCCTGAAGCAGGAAGAAGCCGAGATGGAAAGCGCGGATGTGAACGAAGCCATCGACTACGAGCGCGTAGCCGAGCGCAAGACCCGCATCGCCAAGCTGGAATCCGAGCTGCCTGCAAAGCAGGCCGCTGCCAGCGAGATTCAGGTGACCATGGACGATGTGGCAAAGGTCATCGAGCTGTGGACGGGCATCCCGGCGGTGAAAATTCGCGAGACTGAGTTCGTCAAGCTGGCAGGGCTGGAAAATGCCCTCAAGCAGAAGGTCATCGGTCAGGACGAAGCCGTGCATCTGGTGGCGCAGGCCATCAAGCGCAGCCGCGCCGACCTTTCCGGCCGCCGCCGCCCCGCAAGCTTCATCTTTGTGGGCCCCACCGGCGTGGGCAAGACCGAGCTGGTCAAGCAGCTGGCAGAACAGCTGTTCGATGGTCCCGATCCGCTCATCCGTCTGGATATGAGCGAGTACATGGAAAAATACGCGGTGTCCCGTATGATCGGTTCTCCTCCGGGCTATGTGGGCTACGAGGAAGCCGGTCAGCTCACTGAGAAGGTGCGCCGCCGCCCGTACAGCGTGGTGCTGTTTGACGAGATCGAAAAGGCACACCCGGACGTGATGAACATTCTGCTGCAAATTCTGGACGAGGGCAAGATCAACGATGCGCAGGGACGCACGGTGGATTTTTCCAACACGGTCATCTGCATGACCTCCAATGCCGGCAGCAGCGACCAGAGCGCGGGCAGCCTTGGCTTTAACAAGAGCGACGCCCAGCGCAGCGAGGAAAAGACCCGCAAGGCGCTGGCGCAGTTCCTGCGCCCGGAGTTCCTTGGCCGCGTGGACGAAGTGATCGCCTTCAAGCCCCTGACCGAGGAAACCTTGCAGGGCATCGCCGCCCTGATGCTGGACGAGTACAAGCCCGGCATGGAAGCCAAGGGCATCGCTTACAGCTACACCCCGGCAGCGCTCAAGGCGCTGGTGCAAAAGAGTCAGGGCGGGCGCTTTGGTGCGCGCGACCTGCGCCGCACCATCCGCAAGGCGGTGGAGGACCCCGCCGCCGAGCGCCTGATCGACGGCACGCTGGCATCCGGCGGCACCCTTGTGGTGGATGCCGATGAAAACGGCGAAGTTGTACTGAAATAATCATAACCGCAAAGCACCCCGGCTGAAAACAGCTGGGGTGCTTTTTGTCTGCTCATAAAAACTTTTTGTAATATATACTTGACACTTAGAATAGTAAATGCTACTATATGTCCAGAGGATAAAACAAATGCCGACCCGGCAGGAAAGGAGCGTATCAATGCCGAAGAACCTGAAATTAAAGGCCGCCCGTGCGGAAAAGGATATGACGCAAGGCGCGCTTGCCGAAGCGGCAGGCGTTTCGCGCCAGACCATCAACGCCATTGAAAAAGGGGAGTACAACCCCACCATCAACCTTTGCCGCAGTATCTGTAAAATTCTGGATAAGACACTGGATGAACTGTTCTGGGAGGAATGAGAAATGAAATTTTCACTGTACAGCAAGAAAAATGTTCTGGATGAGATGCAGGAGCAGACCATGTCCAAAATTGAGAGGCGTGGCTTCTGGCTGATGTGGGGCGGTCTGCTGGCCGCAATGGTGATTCAGCAGCTGACGGGCAATGCAGAGAAAGCGACCGGAGAATGGATCGTTTTTATGGCCGGATGTGTTTACACCGTTGCAGAGTGCGTCCGGAATGGCCTGTGGGACCGCCATCTTTCTTCCAGTATGGGTGCCAATGCGGTTTGTTCTCTGCTGGCGGCTGTGGCGGTTACGGTGCTTCATGGCCTGACCTATGGCTATTGGATGGGCGCTGCGTTTACTGGTGTTTCGACAGGTCTGCTCTGCTTTGCACTGCTCCAATTCTGTGCACATCTGACGCAGAAGAATCGGAAAAAGCTGGACGATGAACCGGAAGAAAAATAACACCTGATTTTCCACGAGAAAAAGCGGAACCGTTGAAAACTCAGCGGTTCCGCTTTTTGTTGTTGCAATTATTTCTGATACCGGATGCTGTCTTTTTCGGTGATAGGCCGCAGCACCTTACAGGGGTTGCCCACGGCCACCACGCCGGAGGGAATATCCTTTGTGACCACGCTGCCTGCACCGATGACCGTGTTGGAGCCGATGGTGACCCCGGGCAGGACGGTGACATCACCGCCCAGCCAGACGTTGTCCCCCAGTGTGATGGGGGCTGTGGTCTCAAGGCCGCTGTTGCGCTCTTCCGGCAGCATGGGGTGGATGGCAGTGTACATGCCGCAGTTGGGGCCGATGAAGCAGTGCCTGCCCAGTGTGATTTTTGCGCAGTCCATCAGGTAAGCACCGTGGTTGATGTAGGTGCCCGCACCGATGAAGCAGTGATAGCCGTAATCCACATACAGGTGCGGCAGAATGACCACATGTTCTTCCATGTGGGGCAGCAGCTGACGCAGAAGCTCTGCCCGCTTTGCTTTTTCAGAGGGGCGGGTCTGGTTGAACTCGGTGTACAGCTCTTCGGCCTTTTCCCGTTCGATGCGGAGTTCCGCATCAAAATTGGCATCGTACCACAGGCCCGCTTCCCATTTTTCGCGTTCTGTCATCTGGTTTTCCTCCTGTTACAGCGTATCCTCGCCGGGGAGCTGGTTCCACAGGCGGTAGTACACGCCCTGCTTTGCCAGCAGCTCTTCGTGAGTGCCGGATTCCACAATGCCCTCGGAGCCAAGCACCAGAATGCGGTCGTAGTTCTTGATGGTGGTCAGGCGGTGGGCAATGGTCAGGGTGGTGCGGCCATGGGCCAGCTTTTCCAGGCTCTGCCCCACAAGGATCTCGCTCTCGTTGTCCAGTGCACTGGTGGCCTCGTCCAGGATCAGGATGGGCGGGTTCTTCAGGAAGACACGGGCAATGGCGATGCGCTGCTTCTGGCCGCCCGAGAGCTTGACACCGCGCTCGCCGACATAGGTGTCGAAGCCGTCCTTCAGGGCCATGATAAAGCGCTCTGCACCGGCCAGACGAGCGGCTTCGATGATCTCCTCCCGGGTGGCATCGGGCTTGCCGTAGGCGATGTTATCCGCCACAGAGCCGCTGAACAGGTACACGTCCTGCTGGACGATGCCGATGTCCTCCCGCAGGCTCTTGAGGGTGACGTGCTGGATGTCCTGCCCGTCGATGAGGATACGGCCTCCCGTCACCTCGTAGAAGCGGGGGATGAGGTTGCAGAGCGTCGTCTTGCCGCCGCCGGACGGGCCGACCAGCGCCAGACGCTCACCGGCCTTGATGTCAAGGCTGACGTGGTGGAGCACCTTGTTATGGTCGTCGGGGTACTCGAAGCTGACGTCCTCGAAGCGGATGGCACCCGGACCGGGCTGCAGGGGCTTTGCGTCTTCGGCATCCTTGATGGTCACAGGGGTGTCCATGATCTCCGCAAAGCGCTCGATGCCGGTCATGCCGCGCTGGAACTGCTCGGCGAACTCGACGATGCGGCGGATGGTGGCGATGAGGGTGGTGACGTAGAGCATATAAGCCACCAGGTCACCGGCGGTTATCTTGCCGTACACCAGCGACAGACCGCCCGCAAGGATGACCACCAGATACATCAGGCCGTCGAAGAGGCGGGTGGAGGTGTTGAACGCAGCCATGGCGTAGTAGCCCAGCGTCTTGATATTCTCGAAATCCTTGTTGCCCCTGGCGAATTTCTCGCGCTCTTCGTCCTCGGCGGCGAAGGCCTTCACCACACCCTGACCCAGCAGGCTGTCCTCGATGGTGGCATTCAGCTCACCGATCTGGACGCGCTGCTGGCGGAACCGGGCGCGCAGGCGCTGGTTCAGCTTGACGGACACGACGCCCATCAGCGGCACGCAGGCGAACACGGCCAGCGTCAGCGGCACACTGGCCTGACACAGGATGAGGAAGGATGCCAGGATCTTGATGCCCGCGATGAAAAATTCCTCGGGGCAGTGGTGGGCGAACTCGGTCACGTCGAACAGGTCATTGGTGATGCGGCCCATGATGGTGCCGACCTTGGTGTTGTTGTAGTAGGTGTGGTCGAGCTTGAGCAGGTGGTCGAAGGCGTCCCGGCGCATGTCCGTCTCGATGTGGACGCCCATGATGTGGCCGATGCCCGACATGAAATACTGCGCAGCACCGTCGATGATGCGGAGCACGAAGTACACTGCCGCCAGCTTGAGCACGATGCCCGCCGTGAGGGTGATGCCCACGCCCATGGCGGAGTTGGTGATGGTGCTCATGATCTTGGGCAGGATGATGTCGCACAGGGTGGTCATCGCCGCACAGAACAGGTCGATGAACAGAGTCTTTTTGTATTTTGCCAGATAGGGCAGAAAGCGCCGGATGAGGGCGCCGCTGCTGGTGTGCCGCACTGCGGGGTCGTTGACTTTTTGCATGGTTCCTCCATTTTTTCAAGCTGGCTTGCCCTCTCAGGCCGCTTATTTCTTACTATAATCTCTCTCGCCGTAGATGGCCGTACCAATGCGCACGAGGGTCGCACCTTCGCGGATGGCGTTCTCAAAGTCGCCGCTCATGCCCATGGAGAGGGTCTCCATCTTCACGTTCTGGTACCCCCGCTCCCCGGCCTGCACGAACAGCTTGTACACCTGGGCCAGATACCGGCGGTTCTGGGCGTCATCGTCGTTGACGGGCGGGATGGCCATCAGACCCTTGACCCGGATGTGCTCTTCTGCGGCGGCAGCGTCCAGCAGGGGCCAGAGCTGTTCCGGCGAGACGCCCGACTTCGACTCCTCGCCGCCGATGTTCACTTCCAGCAGGACGTCCTGCACGATGCCGGCCTTGGCGGCTTCCTTTTCGATCGCGGCCAGCAGATGCTCGCTGTCCACGCTCTGGATGAGGCTTGCGCGGCCCAGCACCTTCTTGATTTTGTTGGTCTGCAAATGGCCGATGAAGTGGCTGGGCTTGCCGCAGTAAGCACCGGCGTCGTAGTTGGCGCAAAGCTCCTGCACATGGTTCTCGCCGAACACATCGATGGCAAGGGCCGCGCTGGCGGCGACGGTGTCCGCGGTGCGGGTCTTGCAGGCCGCGCAGAGCTGCACTTCGGCGGGGTCGCGGCCTGCTTCCCGGGCCGCTGCGGCCATCTTTTCGCGGATGGCCTCCACGGCCTCCCGCATCTCTTCCAGATTCTTTTCCGCCATAGAGCTCAGTCCTCCTCGGTATATTTTGCGCGCTCGCCGCCGATGAGCTTCGGGCGGGTGCGGGCGCAGAGAATGTTGGCCTCGCCGATCTTCGAAAGGCTCAGCCGCACCGGCACAGCCACCCGGCGCAGATGCATTCCGATGAGGGTGCCTCCGATGTCGATGCCTGCGTGGGCGCGGATCTCCTCCACCGCGATGGGGTCTTTGAACTGCTTCCAGCAGGTGGTGGCCCAGCTGCCGCCCGCATGGGGACGCGGCACGACGCAGACTTCCTCCCAGCCGTATTTCTCAGCGGCTTCCCGCTCAATAATGATGGCCCGGTTGAGGTGCTCACAGCACTGTGCGGCCAGCCAGATGCCGTTTTCGGCCAGCACCGGTGCGACGCCGGCGTAGACAGCCTGTGCAGCCTCAAGGCTCGAGTCCTTGCCGATGTGGCCGCCGACGATCTCGCTGGACGAGCAGCCCACCACAAAGACGTCGCCCTTTTTCAGCTTTGCCTGGGCCAGCAGCTCCGTCACAGCCTGCCGCGCTTCGGTCTCGATTTGCTTTTTGAACTCTTCCGTCATAAAAAACACCTCGTTTTATACTCTTGCAGACAGCAGGCTGGCAGAGCCTGCCGCGCCGAAATACACTTTGCTTCCCGCCGGGCACACCGCCGTGCAGCCGTCCAGCTCTCTGCCCGAGAATGTCTGCTTCCAGCTTCCGTCGGCGGTGTCCACAGCCTCGGCGCAGGGAGCGTCCGCAGGCAGCTTGAACAGCTTCTTCTGGATGTTCTCACCGGCCCGCAGGGCGATGCCCCGCAGAAGGGTGCTGTCCGCGTGCTTTTCCAGCCAGCCGCTGCGGGTCCAGCGGTAGCTGATATAGAGGATGCCGTCCTCGTCCAGCGCCAATGCGCCGGGGTATCCCGGCAGGCCGGACACAAAGCTCCCGCAGTTTTTGCCGCCGGCGGTCAGCTCCCGGGCGTCGGCGTCCACACTCCAGATGCAGCGATTCCCGAGGTCGGAGACGTACAGCGTTCGGCCATCCTCCGAGAGGGCCAGACCAGCCGCACCGGCCACGCCGCCCAGCACCTGTTCCACTGTCCGGGCCGACGGGTCATACACATAGACGCAGCCCGTGCCGGTGTGGGCGATGAGCTCGGTGCGGAGAGCGCTTTCCAGCCCGTTTTTCGCAGCGGCTTCGGTGGACACGGCGAAATAGACCTTCCCGTCCGGGCCGGTCTCCACTGCCGACAGCACACCCAGCGGTGCGCCGTCGATTTGGGTCACCACCTGTTCCACTGAGGTTCCCCAGCTGTCATGCCGGGCGCGGCAGAGCGCCCCGCCGGAGGACGTCACCACCGTCAGCCACAAGTCGCCGTCGGCGTCGAAGGCAAAGCTGGTCAACTCGCCCTCCACCGACAGGATGGCCGCATAGTGTCCGCCGTCGGTGCGGACAAGGTCGCTCTGACGCTTTTTCATGGCCGCACCGTTGTAGGCAGCAGCGTAGACAAGGCCGTCCTGGGTACGGACGCAGTCCACGCCCAGATAGCCGCCCAGCTTCCAGCTGTCCTTGCTGTCGGCGGAGAGAGCCGTCTGCGCGGCGCCGGTGTCCTGCCGCACATCCGGGGCAGTGTAGGCTTTCGGCGGCGTGTCGATGGGCCGCAGCAGCAGGCCGTACGCCAGCGCCGCCAGCATCAGCAGGGCAAAGATGTTGCTGGCCACCCGGAAGCGGGTCATCAGAGCTTCCCGCTCGATGGCGGCCTGTGCTTCCAGCTGGGCGTGGATAGCCTTTTTGTTGGCCTTGTAGCCGGGCTGCTCCTTTGCCAGAAGCTCCCCCGCCAGCATCACGTTTTCCAGCGCGGTGTACTGGGGGAAGAGGTTGAAGTTCTGGAACACCAGCCCGAAGTGCAGCCGCTTTTTGCGGATCTCGCTCTCCCGCTGGGTGGCGGGGTCGGCGGCGTCCCACATGGTCTCGCCGTTCACCCTGATGACGCCGGTGTCGGGACGCTCAAGGAAATTCAGGCAGCGCAGCAGCGTCGTCTTGCCCGAGCCGGACGAGCCGATGATCGCCAGCGCCTCGCCCTGTTCCAGTGTGAGCGAGATGTCCTTGAGAACTTTCGTCTCGCCGAAATTCTTCCCGATGCCGGAGGCTTCGAGTAATGCCATAATTCAGTATCCTCCTTAGCAGCGGAAATAGTCCATCTTTTTCTCGGCCCAGTCCAGCAGCAGGGTGAGTGCGCCGACAAAGACGAGGAAGAAGATCGCGGTGGAGAACAGCGGCCAGATAAGGCCCTTGGCGCTGTACTCCTTTGCCATCATGATGATCTCCTTGTTGGCGATGACATTCGCCAGCGAGGTATCCTTCACCAGCGTGATGACCTCGTTGCCCATCGGGGGCAGGATGCGCTTGACGACCTGCAGGAGCGTGACCTTGAAGAAGATCTGGCTCCTGGTCATGCCAAGCACCTGACCGGCCTCGGTCTGGCCTTTCGGCACATCCTCGATGCCGCCGCGGTAGATCTCAGAGAAGTAGCAGGCGTAGTTGATGGCGAAAGCCACCACCGCCGCCACCAGACGGC
>OHUA01000665.1_pt1 | contig 16066 bp, 7 predicted proteins | sample 1579051 | NCBI WGS metagenome assembly OHUA01 (sample SAMEA3879559, study PRJEB24766) | human gut metagenome | biome: human-associated habitat; feature: feces | place: USA | collected 1985/1987 | reverse complement strand
TGGCGAGGAGATCCATCAGAAGCTTGATGAAATAGAAAGAATACATGCCTTATACTCTCCTCTCCGTCTCGGACTTGCCTCTGCCCTAGCCTGCTGCGCCTTCACATTTCTTCTAGGTGGCGGACCTGTAGAAATGATACTGGCATTTGTCGCAGCCGGAATCGGCAATCTCATAAGGACAAAGCTTATCAAACACCATTTTACTTTATATATGAACATAGCGGTATCCGTGTCAGCCGCTTGTCTTGTGTACGCACTGCTGCTAAAGGTCGCTGAACTGGCATTCCATATACCCGCCTTCCACGAAGCCGGATATATCTGCTCAATGCTGTTCATCATACCGGGATTTCCATTTATCACCAGCGGCATAGACCTTTCAAAACTGGATCTGAGATCCGGACTTGAGAGGCTTACATACTCGATCATCATTGTGCTTGTGGCAACGATGTTCGCATGGATCATGGCGCTTCTGCTGAAGCTCCACCCACAGGATTTTGCGACACTTGACATAACACCAGAACTTCATCTGGTATTCAGATTGATTGCCAGCTTCTGCGGTGTATTCGGATTCTCCATCATGTTCAACAGCTCCATACACATGGCTGCCACAGCCGCTGCCATCGGTGCCATAGCCAACACTCTACGTCTAGAACTTGTAGATCTTGCCGGCATCCCTGCAGCTGCCGCCGCATTTGCCGGAGCCCTCACGGCCGGACTGCTCGCTTCATTCATCAAAAGCACCAACGGTTATCCGCGAATCTCACTGACAGTTCCATCCATAGTCATCATGGTTCCAGGACTTTATCTTTACCGGGCAATATACAACTTTGGGATCATGTCACTTTCCGATGCCGTGTCCTGGTTTGCAGCTGCCATCATGATCATCATAGCCCTGCCACTTGGACTGATATTTGCAAGGATCCTGACGGACAGAACCTTCAGGTATTGCACCTGATCCACGAATGGGGACAGGTACCTCCGTCCCCCAGATGGGATCAGCGCCTGAATGTCAAATCTACAACCAAGGAGTATATGAACCATGAAGTTTTATCCACATAGACAAATGTCAGAATCTTTCATCACCGCGGCCTTCCTGTCAGTATCAGGAGGTCTGCAGGATGCATATACCTATATATTCAGAGGAAAGGTATTTGCAAATGCACAGACAGGCAACATAGTTCTTCTCGGTCAGAATCTTGTAGACCGAAACTGGAGAATGTGTGTACACTATGCCGTTCCTCTATTATTTTTTGCACTTGGAATTGCTGCTGCCGAGTGTATAAAACAGAAATTTCAGAATATGCAGCAGTTTCATTGGAGACAGATCGTTGTATTGTGTGAGATTTTTCTGCTTCTTATCGTGGGATTTCTTCCCATAAGGCTTAATCTTATCGCAAATGCCATGGTTTCATTTTCATGTGCCATGCAGGTACAGGCATTCAGGAAAGTCAACGGCTATGCATTTGCCAGTACCATGTGCATTGGAAACATACGAAGTGGCACAGATGCCCTGTGTGCATACTTCAGAACAAAGGACAGGAACACACTTTTCAAATCCCTGTGCTACTGGGCAATCATCCTGCTGTTCGGAATCGGTGCCGCTGTGGGCGGTCACTTCATCCGTATATTTGACATGAGAACTATCTGGTTCTCCTGCTGTCTGCTGTTCGTAAGCTTCCTGTTCATGTTCATCAAGGAAGAGAGAGAGTAAAAATGAGCTTACGCGGGTCCTCCTTAAGGTGCAGACGCATGAAAGGCGCTTCGCGCGGCGTCTGCGTACATCATAAGGAATCTCCCGCTTACGCGGGTCCTCCTTATGATATATAGTCGCCTCTATCGACAACTATCTGGAATCCGAACGCCTCTGCGCGCCTGTCAAGACAGCCGCGGCACTGGGCGGATTCCTCCCCCGTGCATATCTTGTTGTCATAGAGCTCGTATTTCTTTCGGACAGACACAGGAGACAGATTCGGCATGACCACATTTGCGCCGTGCATAAACCCACGCTCCCTGCCATCCGCCGCTATCGTTCCGAGAGATGTGGTGGATGGTATGAGTGCCTTCGGGAACATCAGTCTCAGCATGCTTATCATCACAAGGGTCTGCCTGACCGTTCCCTGCTCCATCTTCGCAAATGGCGTCTCTTTATGTGGAACATACGGTCCGATCCCTATCATCTGCGGCTGCAGCTTCGCAAGGAAATGCAAATCCTCAGCCAGATTCACTGACGTCTGATACGGCGATCCAACCATGAATCCACTTCCCACCTGATATCCAAGACTTTTAAGATTATACAGACATCGAACTCTGTTGTCATAGCTCATCTCCTCTGGATGGAGTCTTTCGTAGTGCTTCCTGTTCGCAGTTTCATGTCTCAGAAGATATCTGTCAGCCCCAGCCATCCGCCACAGCTTGTATGTCTCATACGAATGCTCGCCAAATGACAGCGTGACGGCACAATCAGGATGCCTCTCCTTGATACACCTCACAATGTCAGCTATAGCCCCATCCGAAAAGCCTCCGTCCTCGCCTCCCTGAAGCACAAATGTGCGAAATCCCAGTACATATCCTTCATCGGCGCAAGCCAGAATCTGATCCTTTGTCAGACGGTATCTGTCAACGTGGCTGTTGCTCTTTCTGATACCGCAGTAGTAGCAATCATTCTTGCAAATGTTCGTAAACTCGATAAGTCCTCTTATGTATATGCGGTTTCCAAACCTCTGGTGAGCCAGATCATAGGCTATTCTTTTGAGATACTCAAAGTCAGTGAGATCATCCTGAGAGCTCTGAGGGTTCTCTGAATCCGACAGAACTCTTATAGCTTCAGCCAGCTCATCGACTCCCGGCAGTTCACCTCTGCCCTGTCCATATTCAAATGTCTTATCTATGATATCTCTAACTTTTCCCATATAAACTCTACACCCTATTTTTTACATTTATAACTCTGTATGATCGAAAGGTTTCCGAAACAAAGTAAATATAAGGTAAACCAAGTCCCGCCAAAATACTCTCATCCTATTACATTCTACTCCGTCATACAGAGCAGACTGCGTATGTGCGCAAGTCTGGCATCAAACTGCTCATAGAAATCCTTCTCCGCATCATACATTCCCACATACATGACCTGCAGCACCAGCATGGTCTGATTTCTCGCTGTCTCATCCTCGCCGGCGCGCATATATTCTATCAGGTTTCTCTGCATGTCTTTCTGGAACTTGTGCCAGTCATTTATATACTTCGTGTACCTTGGCAGATCCTCGGTATCTATCCACTTCGACACCTTGACCTTAGTCCTGCCCGCGCGCTCACACTCGTGTATCTGCAGTATGTATCTGAATCCGTCATCGGTGTAATATCTTCCAAGCGGAAAGAGTCTGCAAAATCCCGGTCTCGCGCTATGGATGCTGCATCTGCCCTCCTCGTTTAAGAATGGACACTTATCCGCCGTCATCTTTATATTTGGCAGCACCAGACCATCCACCACATTGACCTCAAGCTCCTTTTCAAGCAGCTGCGTAAAGTTCTTTCCGGTCTCCCTGCAAAGTCTCATAACGTCCATGGGATCAAGAACAATGGAATTTCCCATCCCTGTGCAACAAGCGTGACAACCCTTACACTCATTGCAGTATGCCTTCACCATATCATTTGCATCGTACAATCTTCCATCTGAGATATCTTCCAGTTTCTCATTTCTTATCATAGCCGTAATCCTCAATCATTTTATTTTAGTACCCCAAACTTTATCCTCACCCTGTCCAGCTTCTCCAGGAATGGCCTCGCCACCAGCCACAGTGCAATAACAGTCGAGGTCGCCTGCGCAAGGTCAAATGGAAATCCTGTCACATAAGACGCCATGATCATGCTGAAATTCACATTTGGCTGCCACATGATGACCGATGCAGGATTCATGATCCCGCCGTACACAACTATACATATCAACGCGCCAAATATACACAGTCCCAGCTTTGTCATGTTTCTTGTCCTCACGCTGCTGCCTGCAAAGAACAGTCCGGCAAGGAATCCCACAAGTCCCATGGCGAACATCTGCCACGGCGTCCACGGCCCCTGTCCCATGATGAAATTTGACACGAACATAGTCATTGCACCGGTGATAAATCCGCCTTCACACCCAAACGCCACCCCGGCAATGATAACGATTGCCATGACAGGGGTGAAGTTCGGCAGCATGAAGAATGCAGTCCTTCCGGTCACCGCCAGCGCACACATGACCGCCAGCGTCACTATATCTCTAACCTTGGGCTTTCTATCCTCAAATGATACGAAGAACGGAAGCATAGCCTCAAGCAGAACAAGCAGTGATATGAAGAAATACTTCTTGTCACCAAGCCTTGCCACACCAAACCATATGGTTGCAGGTATCAGAACGAGCACAGCCACAATACTTACCACTGTTCTCTTCCCAAATCCACGTCCGACCGAATCCATCACTATGTCTTCATTTCTCTTTTGGGTTATGGGACGTATGGCAACAAGTAATCCTAATATCGCAGCGATCATAACTCCATATAACACCAGATACTTTCGTCCCTCAGCCGTCACTGTCATCTGCTGCACAAGACCGGACAGATCTGACACAGACATGGTATTCCAGAATCCAAATATTATTATAACCGTTGTGACCGCGATGGTCACTATCTGCCAGATGCTGAGATTTTCAACTTTCCTGTCCTTGTTAAGGATTATGTCCGCAAGCTTATCGTCCGATATACCAGCAGCCTCTGACATTTCTGCAGTTCCCTGATTAGCTATTCTCAATGACTCATTTTCAGTTCCCTGATTGCTGTCATTTCCTCCGTCAGCCGCTCCTGTCACATCCATATCCGCACCATATGCCGCCAGCACCTCACGAACTGTCACCGCGCCGTCCAGAATATTTCTAGATATTCTAGATGCCGCCGTGGTAAAGAAATTGTTGTCTGACATATAGCTTCTAACATCACCGACCATCGCAACCTCTCCGTCAAACAGCAACGCAACCCTGTCACCTGCCACCGCACAGAACTCAATGTCATGGCTGACGACAACTATCGTCTTTCCACGTTTCTGCAGTTTTCTAAGCATGTCCGCGAGCTGCATCTTGAACCCATTGTCCAGTCCCTTTGTCGGCTCGTCCATGAGCAGGATATCCGGATCAGCTATGAGCACCTTCGCCAAGCCAAGTCTCTGTTTCTCTCCGCCTGACAGATCATAAGGATGTCTGTCCAGAAGCTCCTCCAGTCTGCAGAACCTGACTATCTCTGCAAGCTGCTGTCTGTCATTTGCATCTATAAGTTCATCTCTCACCGAGCGCCTTGTAAATAGAAGTTCTGGGTTCTGTGGAAGCATCCCTGTCCTTAAATTCTTAGCTATACGAAGCTTTCCACTATACGGGCTGTACAAATTTGCGATCAGGGACAACATAGTCGACTTACCGCAGCCATTGCTTCCATTTATCATAAGAATTTCGTTTGCATATATATCAAGGCTCACCTGTCTGAGTACATCCCCTGTGTTCCTCTCGTATCTGAAGCTGACCTCATCCAGGCTGCACACCACAGGATGTTCCTCTCTGCATCCGGCATCTTTTTGACCGTTTACGGCTCCTCGCTTCTTATCACCTTTATCCACTGCGGCATTGCCAGCTTGGTTTTCGGAACCGTTCACGCCTTCATCAGCACCTCTGTTTTGTATCTCCGGCACCACAGGTGCTCCGCCGTCTTCTCTAAATTTCCTGTCATAATCCACAAGCCACTCCCGGGCATCCGGCACAGTGAGAGGCAGCTGCTTTCCCGAATCTTTCTCAAGCCCCATATATATCTGAACCGAAGCGGGCATAGAAAGATAAAGCCCTCTGTCTATCCGCTTCGACCTGACACTCTCGGCAAATCCTCTCACATCGCCGTCATAGATGATCCTGCCATTTTCCATGACCACCGACCTGTTGCATACCGGAAGCACATCCTCCAGACGATGTTCTGTCATGATGATAGTCGTTCCAAGTTCTCGGTTTATCCTCACAAGGCTGTTTATAAAATCATTTGCCGCTATGGGATCGAGCTGGCTCGTAGGCTCATCCAACACCAACACCTTCGGTGACATCGCCATAACCGAGGCAAGATTCACAAGCTGTTTCTGTCCGCCGGACAGATCCATCACTTTTCTGTGGAATATATCCCCAAGTCCGAAGAACGAACCCATCTCCGCAACCCGCCTTCTGACATATCCGTTGTCATACCCAAGGCTTTCAAGGCCAAATGCCAGCTCATGCCACACCTTGTCCGTCACAAGCTGCGCATTCACATCCTGCCACACAAAACCGATCTGAGATGCAGCCATCCTATCGTCAAGACTACATATGTCTTTACCATCAAAAATTATCTGTCCCTTCTTCTTGCCAACCGGAGTAACCGATGGCTTCAGCTGTCTGAGGAGAGTGGTCTTGCCACATCCGGATTTTCCGAGTATGACAACAAACTCTCCCTGCCTGACATGCAGCTCCGTATCCCGGAGAGCATCCGGAAGATATGTCCTGCCGCTCTCATCATTTCCGTCCGGATATGCAAAACTAAATTTATCTATATCAAAAATATTCTTATAAATATCCAACTTTATATCCTCTTTTATCTAATATCAGCCTGCCTGTATTCATATCTCATCTCATAAAACACGACTATTATATTGGGGGGTTATCTAAGACCTTGTCCATCATTGCAAGCCAAAGCAGCATCTGTCATCTTCATACGGTTCTGCTTTATGCCATCTCTCACATGCACAAATACTGGAAGCCCGATCAGGCACACATACACTATATACATGCTCACCGTCAAGGTTCCTGTGAGATTGCCCCTTATCTCCGGATAATACCAGAACCTGAAACCGCCCTGCATACTTCCCCAGAGCACGTAGCCACCGCATATCAGCATATACACAAGCGCCCTGGCATCTCTCTTCCTGAACCTGAACAGCGAATACGCTGTCCTTCCCGGCAAACCATAGCCGCGGGCTTTCATACTATCTGCCGTGATAAGCGCTCTTTCAAGAGACCATGTCACGACCGATGACAGGACATGGCATCCCATACGCACGCTCTTAAAATATCTGCCATTTATATTGTATCCGGAAGCCTTCTGCGCCCTGTACACCTTTCCAAACTGCGCCGTGAGTTCCGGTATGAACTTGAGTGTCATCGATAACACCAGAGATAATACCGGTGCCAGCTTTCCAAATAAATAAACCATCTTATCAGAACTTATGACCGCATTAAAACATGAGAACCAGCACAACACACACACCAGCAAAAATGCAGCCATAACACCGTAAGCTATAGATTCAAGGGTAAGCGGATTTCCCGATGGCAGATATGCCAGTATCGTCACACCCTGATGGCTGAATGCTGGGTTAAAAAGTGCCGTCAGCACGATAAGCGGAATCATATATTTCAAATTCGTTATAAATCCATGCCGTCCCCGAAGTATAACCGAGTACACAAATGCTACTATAAACGATATGCCCAGACATACCGGATTGGTAAATGCCAGGGCATATCCTATAGCACATATAAAGTACATCAAATTTACTATCGGATGATAGCCGGAAAATGAATCATTTCTGTTCATTTTCTGTATATTCTCCAATCAGTTAAATAAAAAATAATTTTACATGCCGCCTCCGACATCACTGCCAAGACCTTTGCATGTATACAACCATTTTATCGAGTCCCCATCCTTGAGTCTGTACTTTGAACAGCCATAATTTGGAAACCATCCATTTACCGAATACATCCATCCGGACAAACTGCCACAGTCAAATTCATAAAGATTGTGGATGCCCTCTATATAATAACTTCCATATGCTGGCGTCCAGCTATATTCAAGCTGTATTCCGTAATCTCTGCACACGGCTCTAAGCACGTCAAACACCGTATCTCCATCCGTAAATGACACGCTCACTGTTCCAAGTATCTCGCCGCCCTCTGGTACATAATCCTGTTTTGACTCCTTGAGCCAGTCCCAATTGTCCAGAATCGTATAGCAACTTATATATATTGTACAGTGGTAAGTCTCTCCACTTGAACTCTCAGTCGTTAGTGCAGTTGTCTTTTCGGTGGTATTCTCTGTAGTCTTTGTCGATGCAGTTGTATGAGTACTCTCGGTCGTACGCGTACTCTCCGTAGTTCTAGTACTCTCCGTTGTGCGGGTGTTCTCAGTCGTATTTCTGCGCTCTGTAGTTCCGTTAACACCCGGCTTTCCGTCAGAAGGTTTATCAGACGGCTTATTGCCATCACCCTTTCCTCCATCTTTTCCCGAATCTGCAGTACTATCAGTTCCACCCCCGGAACTAGTGCTGTCCGTAGTCTCAGAACTGTTCTGCTCCTTCTTACCGGATGTAGCCGCCTCCGAAGCAGTGCTGCTCTGGGTATCCGTCGCTGTACTGCCATCCTGTGTAGTCACAACCACCGGTTTGTCACCGCTTGAGCCTGAGCCGATGTCTGTTGCGTCACCGGCCTGGCTTTCAGTGGTTGAACCCTGGTCTGCCCTATCTATATGAAATCCTCTGGCACCGGGAGTATTTCCCCCATACCAGAAAGCCCACACCAGGAGCAGGAGCATAACACAAGATCCAATAATCTGCTTTTTATATTTTGCTATAAACTGTTTTATTTTATCCATAAACTATATAAATTAATACTTCTCAGTCACAACGCTTACGCTGCTGCTCCAAGCTCCATAATATACAGCACTTCCAACCTTCTTGTAGCTTCTCACACGAACATAATACTTTGTTCCTACTCCGGCTGTCTTAACTGTGAGATCGTTCTTCTTTACTCCAGCAAATGTTACAATCTTAGATCTGCTGAAAGCACTGCTCTTTGCGTACTGTACCTGATATCCTGTTGCCTTTGCATCCTTCTTTACCTCTACCTCTATCTTAGCCTTTTCAGGTGAGCAGTAGTAATTTATAGCCTGTCCATTTACTCTGTAAATAGCCTTTGCCTTGTATGAAGATATTGCATAATCTCCAGATGCCTTTACCGCATATGTGTACTTAACTCCAGCCTTTACCTGACGGTCAGCATATGAGCGTGTCTTAACAGTGGCAACCTTTGTCCATGTCTTGGCATTTCCAGCCTTTCTGTAAACAACATACTGTTTAGCGCCTGCTACCTTGTTCCACTTCAGTGTCACTCCTGCATTTGCATTGCTGAGTGTAACTGCTGGTGTTGCAAGTGTTGTGATAGGAGTCTTTCTTGTCACGCTCTTGCCTGTATATGCTGATGTTCCAGCCTCTGATACAGCCTGTACTGCGTATGTGTAAACTGTCTTCTCTGTCACATTCTTATCAACATATGTTGTCTTAACAGCGTCTGCTATCTTCTCCCATGTGTCTGATGTTCCAGTCTTTCTAAGTACCACATAGCTGTCAGCATTTGCTGATGCATTCCATGTTACCTCGATACCAGCCTTTGTATTTGTAAGCTTTGCTGCAGGTGCTGCAAGTACTGCCACCTTGACTGCCTCTGAGCTTCCAAACGACTTTCCGACAACAGGTCTTACCTCATACTCATATGACACTCCGGCCTCTGCTGTCTTATCACTGTAGCTAAGTTCCTCTGTCTCTGCAATCTTTGCAAATTCGCTCTCGCTCTCAGCCTTTCTGTATACAGCATATGAATCAGCTGCCGTTACAGCCTTCCACTCAAGTGCTACAGCGCCCTCTTCAAGTGAAGCTGCTGTTATCTCTGTCTTACCATCCTTGATCTCAAATGCCTGCTTAATCTTTCCTGTATAGTTTCCAATTCCTGTTACAGTAGCCTTCGCTGTTCCAACCTTTACATTGCTAAAATACGAAACTGTGAAGTCCTTGCCAGCCTCAAGAACAGTATCTCCAAGTGTTACATTTACTGTAGGTGTCTTCTTGCTGCCGTCCGCAACAATATCGTCTGTGTCAACTGTCACAACCGCATCAGTCAGCTCAATTGGCTTGATCTCAAATGTATACTCAACTGAACCTGAGTAGTACTTGATTCCTGTGATCCTCACGCTTGCTGTTCCTGCGTTTACATTGTCGATGTAGCTTACTGAGTAATCTGTACCAGACTTAAGTGTCTTGCCGTTATATGCTACGCTGACTGCTGGTGTCTTCTCTGTTCCGTCTGTAACATATTCCTCTGTTAAAACTGTAATGTCTGCCTTTGAGATATGTGTTGCATTTAATGTGTAATATTTTACGACCTTGCCTGTATACTTGCCCTTACCTGTAACTGTAAGTGTTGCCTTTCCAGGAAGTACATTGTTTGCAAATGCAACTGTGTAGTCTGTATTTGCCTTGAGTGTCGTACCAGCGTGCGTAACCGTCACATTTGGTTTCTTAACCTTTCCATCTGCAACAAATACCGTCTGATCGATAGCAACATCCGCCGCCTCTATCTCTGCCGAGTAGATTGAGAATGTCTTCTCTGTCTGTCCCTCATAATCACCCATACCGATGATAGTTACCTTTGCTGTGTTTCCAGCCTCTACGTTGTTGCTGAATTTCTTTGTATAGTCAACGCCCTCTGTGAGTAGAATGTCACCATACTTAACTGTGACCTTAGGCTCCTTTACTGTTCCATCATATACAAGGCCGAAATCAGCAACTGTTACATTTGCCTTCTCAACTGACTTCTTATCTGCGCTCTCCGTATAGAGTTTCTTTCTGTCACTCATGTTGTAGAGAGTCGTCTTTCCTGTCTTAAATCTGTCATATGATACAAGAGCATATGTAGCCTGTTCTGTAGCCATCATGTTTACTGAAAGTTTTCCATTTTGTGCTGCATGTGCAAATCCGCCTCCATCAATATAGAAGGAAAGCATTGCATCCAAGATAGAATTCATGTTCTTTACATACTGTGGATCTGTGTCGGCATCTCTTCCAAGATCAGAAAGCGCACATACTGTCTGAGCGCAGCTCTCTGAGTTTACAGTTCCCCATGAGCCCATGCCGCCATTTGATAACTGCTGATCAGATATAGCCTTCATACCACGATTGACTGCAGCCTTTACATCAGCATTTGTATTGTAATATGGTGCAAGGGCCTGAACAGCCATTGTCGTGATGTCAGGATCAGCCTTTGTGCCCCATAAAGCCCATCCGCCGCTGCCTGGGATCTCTTTGTCAAGTATGTACTGGATAAGTCCTTCCCTTGTCGTCTGTGTTGCTGTGCTGTCATCTGGCAGCTCAGGGATCTCATAATCTCCTGTGTCAAGAGCGATAAGAGCATATATAGGGCCATTTATTCCCTGCCATACAACATCATCAAGATTCGCAAGTGGCTCAAGAAGGTTGTAGCCACCTACATTTGTAGGATCTGCGCCGATTGCTGTAAGGCCAATGATAACTCGTGAGTTGTCTGTGAGCTTACGTGAGTGAAGCTTGTTGCTTCCTATATTCTGAACGTACTTTACAACATTGTTGTAGTATGCTGTATACCACTCAGGATCCTCATATCCATACCTGGCAAGAGCCAAAACTGCCCACTCTCCACCTACAGAACCGACCTCAGCCTCTGTGACTGTGTTTCTGATATACTTGATCGAACTGTCAAGCATCTCCTTGTAGGAGTCAGATGTGTTGTTTGCTTTGAGATCTGTCTTGATGGTGAAATATGACTTGTATTTTCCTCCCAATGAAGAAACCGAGAAATCAAGACCATTTGTTATATCATAAGTCTCCTTTGAAACAGACCATCCATCGATCACTGCATAGTGGCTGTTTAGACTTGTATCCATGGTGATGTATGCGGCCTGAGCCTCATTTGCAGGGACAGAAACCTCAAATACAAAAGGATCTTCCTCTGTACCTGCTGCCTTTGTCTCCTCACCATTTATATAGTAAGTATTTGTCATGTTGTAGTTCGCATCAAATGTCGTCTTCTTTGACATATTGAATGTCTGTCCTGCAACTGTGAGTGTCTTCACATACGGATTGCCGTAGTAGCCATTTCCGATATCATCGGTCGTCGTATCTTCGTTGCATGTATAATCAAATCTGAGACTATCTCCATCACTGAGAGCTATGCTGCTCATTCCCCAGTTTGAATAGTCGTCATTGTCATAGGCAAGCATCCAGCCTGAATATCCCACACCTGCACCAAGACCATTGATACTGCTCACATATCCGCTTGATACTCCTTCAACTGATACACCAGCCTGATCAAATGCCTTCTGTACAGCCTGCGTTGTAGTTGTGTCCGCATCCACCTCGACTGTCTGCTCCATTATGACACCTGTCTTCGAGGCGCCCTCGATTCCGGCATCCACTGCCGTGTAATCGTATGCTGAGACCGTGATCGTCTTGGTCTCTTCCGCTGCATACGCTGTCATGCCACCGCCCCATGGGCTTGTGACAACCGTTGCTGCCGCCATGCACATCGCCATACATGCCGCAAGAATTCTTCTTCTCATAAACGTATCTCCTTTCAATTTTTCCCAGAAAGGCATATTGACAAGTTTCAAAATACCCTTCTCTCGAAGAATTAGATATATAGCAAGCGATCTGACTCGACAGGGGCACTCCCCTGCATACAGTAATGGCTGTTGCGACGGATTCTCACCGCACTTCCCTTCTTTTTACGCCGGAACATCTCCGGGACTATATATCTGGCGTGATCCAATGTCACACCAAAGCAATATTAACAACGCCAGCGCTCAGTGTCAACCTTATGTAAACATATAAGACAATTTATTTCTCATAAATAAGCAAAACAAAAAGCCGGCCACACAGTCCAATGCCCCCACCTACAAAGTCAGAAGGCCGACCCATGTAGGTGAGGGGGTACTGTGATATCTGCAATCGGTAGCGCGGACTACCGAGCTTCGATGCTTCCTGCCGAGGTGTAAGCAGCAACACCCTTATCGCTGCTGGAATCGAGTGCATATGGAAGTAAATCGAAGCGACAGTAGTCAAGCGTGATTGAAGATACCACAGTACCCCCTCACTAATGGGCCAGCCTTCGTCCGTCGTCCATCCTCACAACAATTTCTTAAAATCCTCCAGACAAACCGGTCTGGAGAAATGATATCCCTGATAGTACGTGGAACCATACCTATGAAGGTAATCGAACAGCGTCTTGTCCTCGACACCTTCAATGCAGCTCTTGTATCCGAGTTCATGAGCACATGACACAACCGCCTGTACAAGAACCTGATTAGGCTTGCTCTCCTGTATGCCCCTGACAAATGACATATCGACCTTAAGCTCATCTATCGGTAATTCCGTGAGTAGATTTAAGGTAGCATTTCCCGTTCCAAAATCATCAATGGCGATCTTTATTCCAAGTTTCCTGAAATATTCCAGCTCATTTTTCAGAAATGCTATATCCATATTCTTACATCTCTCTGTGAGCTCTATGCACAAATACTCAGGAGGGAACTTCGTCTTTTTTAATATATCCACAACAGCCTGCCTGAATCCATGATTCTCAAGCTGAGTCGCTGATATATTGACATTCACCACAAAATCAGGTCTGATCCTGCGAATCTCCATACCATCCGTGAGTGCCTGCTCTATTATCCAGTTGCCAAGTTCAAAGAAACACGGCTCCATCTCAAGCCACGGTATAAATATTCCCGGTGGAACCACTCCAAATTCCTTGTGTTTCCATCTGAGAAGAGCCTCCATACCTACTATGTGTCCTGTCTCGGAATTTGCTATAGGCTGATAGCACATGAAAAAGCCTTCCATGTTGTTTGCCACACATTTGTGTATTGTGCTGTACAGCTGCAGCCTCATTCTATCATTGTCCTTGATCTCCTCATTGAAGAATACAAGTTCACCATGATGATCCTCCTTGGATCTCTCCAGGGCATATTCCACACTGCTCTTTATCACGTCCTCATCGGCCCCTACATGGTCATATATCAGACCACCTCCGTACAATTTAAGCGGGATCGATGTGCCATTCAGACCTACATTGTCAAGTGCAAGATTCTGTACATGTCTGTATACCTCTTTGAGTTCCTGTTTGGTATACACGTTTGAACAAATCGCAAATTTTGCACCGTCAAGTCTGAACACGAGTCCCTTTCCACCGACGACATTTTTGAGCTTTGTGGCAAAATCCTTAAGAACAGCATTGCCATATGCATATCCATACATCATATTGATGCTGTTGAACATAGATATTCCTATTGCCAGAATGCTCATCGTCTGCTTGTTTCTCAAATGTATAGATATATACTTGGTATACTCATGCTGATTGTGCAGGTTCGTCACCGGATCAACCCCGTCTATGACACCGTGGTTTATGACAGTTCCTACAAAGAACTCCGGATCACCATTTTCTTTCTTGGTGATGAAACCTCTGCAGGTACAGACCACATATTCACCATTTTTGTTTCTCATTCTATATTCTACATCATGATACTTTTTGCGCCCCGCAAATACCTCTGTAATATCCTGTTCAAATATTTCTCTGTCATCTGGATGTATAAGCTTCTCCCACACTTTCTGTGTATCATATATGTATTGCCCCGGAAGTCCAAAGTAATCCACCGCACTTGCAGACCATTTTGTAACATTCGTATCGAGATCATCCATAAATATATAATTTCTGAGTGTTGTAGCTGCAAGGGCATCAAATATCCTGTCTGTCTTTCCAAGGTTCCTGTAGTGCGGAATTCCATCCTCTGTAGCTCCTACAGCTATATTCGCCTCATTCTCCACGCTCTCGCGCCTCTTGACCTCAGGATGCTTCGAATAGAATCTCTTCTTATCCTCATACATCCGTCTTTCGGCTTCGTTCATTATCTTGTCTATGGAATCAGCCTCAGCCCTCCAGACTGCACCGAACGCAACCGGAGCCTCCTCCTGCTCGTCAATTACCTCTTTGTATCTGGCGATCATTGAGTTAAACGACTGCTCGGTAATATCCATAATGATGACAACAAATTCATCGCCGCTTATCCTATAACATGCATTTTCGCCAAAATGCTGCGCCAGCATCTGCGATACCCTCTGAAGATAGAGATCTCCTTCTTTATGTCCATAATGATCATTTACATACTTCAGTTTGTTCACATCGTTAAATACAAATCCTACCGACCGCTTATCCTTTCGGTCCGCGTACGCGTCACACAGAATGTTAAATGCATTTCTATTGCCAAGATGAGTAAGTGCATCCTTGTAGCTGTAAAATTCCAACAGCTCCTGTTTCTCTATGCTCTCAGAATACTCCTCATGTATATCCCTCGTATAAAGATAGAATACCTTATTGTCATCTCTATAGTCAGCAGTAGGTATGACCTCTGTCATCACCCATCTGTACACCATATCCATCTTACGCTTATATCTAATGGTAAATCTGTCATGTCCATTCGCAAAATATTTTATGAGAAACTCAGGAGACAGGCACTTTCTTACCCTGTCCACATCGTCAGGGAATATCTCACCACCCATAGTCATGTCTTTCATGTAATCTCCAAGGCAGTCATGCTTAACCTCATCTCTGCTTCTTATATATCCGCCTCTCAATGTCTCGCAAATATTGTGCGTCACATCAATCCTGAATATACGCCTGTATACCCTTGTCAGTGTCCTAAGACTATCCTCCAGCACCAGGGTGTCAAGGCTGACTGCCCTCATGCCGAACACAACCCATTGTCCGTCCTCTCTCGGCTCTTTCTCAGCCTCTATATCCATGGAAACCCACTCATAGTCCTCGCCAAGTCTCAATCTGAACCTGAAATTACGCACGATGGATCTGGCTCCGGCTTCTATGAGTGCTTTGACATGCTTCATATCACACATATATGCAAATTCTCTGACTTCATCAGGATGACAGCAGTCCAGTCCCTTGTTATCCTTAAAATAGGAAGATACGTCAGAGGTACTTTTATAATTATCTGCATTCTTGTCCACGCTGATAACACTCACATACTCCCCAGTATCAATGTTGACCAGCGCCAGCTTCATATAATTATCATATAATATATTCTGTATATGTTCTTTGTAGTATTGTTTATCAAGTGATACTTCTTTCAAAAGATCCCTCCTTGCAGCAGCATCCAGCCTGCCATATATTCCCACG
>OHUA01000664.1_pt1 | contig 16068 bp, 8 predicted proteins | sample 1579051 | NCBI WGS metagenome assembly OHUA01 (sample SAMEA3879559, study PRJEB24766) | human gut metagenome | biome: human-associated habitat; feature: feces | place: USA | collected 1985/1987 | reverse complement strand
ATATATATTATTCGAAAAATAATTTTCGTACTTTCGCTTTCTAACGTCTTTCAAGTACCCAAAGCATGACGCAACAAAAATATGCTTTATTACTTTAGTAAAGTATAAAGAGAGTGTAAAATGTGGGAAACGAACAGTGCAAACGATTGCATGCGGTTGCACAAGATAGAAAAATCACTTGATATATCATAATACAGCGCTTCTCTCCACTCTACATGTGGCATTCTTGCACATAACATATATGTTTATTCTGCTGAAGTACAGAGATTTTCACCGCCTAACGACCGTTAGGCGATTTGTTGATGGCCGTTGGCAGATCGCTTTACGGCCGTCAACAAATCGCTTTACGACCGTTAAGCACTACACAACATCAAGACAAAACAAAAGAAACACAAAGCTTTTACTGAAGAAATGCCATGCATGTATAAACCAAGCAACATACTTTCAGGATATGAATAACGTGTCTGCACAATATTAATATGCCATTAACACGATATTAACAAAATGGCCGACATGATATTAACTTGTTACATTACAATAAGTTAACATCATGTCGGCCCTAAAAACAGAGGTGGAAGCAAAATTTGCTTCCACCTTTTTCTGTTGCTTCCACCGCACCTCAAACACCGATGAACAAAGGGTTACAGAGCAGGTGTGGTAGAGTGGAAGCAAATAGTGCTATTTATTTCTCTGAAGTATAAAGTACCAGCTTTCCGGACTTCAATCCTTTAGCCCTTGCCTCAAACACAATCTCACCGGCTTGCTCGCCACTCTGCACAATAGCCGTCAGCTGACCGCTGAAAGCCGGCATCTTGGGCAAATGGAACAAATCGAGGCTGGTAGCATCTCCATTGGCAGCAGCGCGATATTTTCCGGCACCCTTCACCGAGAAGTTTACCATGCGGCTGTCTGCCGGACAAAGGTTACCGTCCTTATCCACGACACGGACTGTGATATATGCCAGGTCCTTACCATCGGCAGACAAGTGGGTGCGGTCGGCAACCAGCTCCAGATGATGGGGCTTGCCAGCGGTACGAATCACCTTTTCTTCTGCAGGCTTGCCGGAAGCATCATAAGCCACCACTTTCACTTCGCCCGGTTCATAAGGAACATCCATCCACATCAAGCGATAGCGACGCTGCAAAGCAAGGGAGTCCCGGCCTTCCAAAGCACGGCTTTCATCAGCAGTAAGTTTCCGTTGTTTGCCATAACTCTTTCCGTTGACGAACAGTTCGGCACTGGGATAGCTGGTGTAAACAAAAACCGGAGTATTCTCCCCTTCCCTGCCCGGCCACGTCCAGTGCGGAAGGACATGCAAGGTATTTGCCTGCTTGTTCCATAGGCTGCGGTACAGATAGAAACGGTCTTTGGGGAGGCTTGCCAAGTCTATGATACCGAAAACGGAGCTGTGGCTGGGCCAGGAATCCGTACTATAAGGAGAAGGCTCACCCAAATAATCAAAGCCCGTCCAGACGAACTGTCCGATTGTCCAGTCATAATCATCAGACAAAGCAAAATCCTCATCGGGAAGATTCGACCAGGAACAACACTCCACATCATAACCGGAGCACTGATGGTCATCATACATCACACTGGCACCCTTCTGTACGGGAAATTTATAGACACCACGAGAACTTACAGTGGAAGCCGTCTCCGAACCGAGCACAATATTCTGTGGAAGAGTCTCATAAGACTCCACATAACGGTGAGCCCGATAATTAAGACCGGGTACATCAATCATTGCCGCAAACCCGTTGGCAAGCACGCAAGTTACCTGGTCCATACCGCAAGTAACGGGGCGTGTAGGGTCTTCGCGATGGCAAATATCCTGCAGGAAAGAAGCCACTTTGTAGCCCTCGGGACTACATTGGGTAGGAACCTCATTTCCTATACTCCACATTACCACACAAGGATTGTTCCGATAATGATGCAGCATGTTTACCATATCCTTTTCTGCCCATTCGTTGAAATAGCGGTGATAACCATTCTCACATTTGGCAATATCCCATTCATCGAAAGGTTCCAACATCATCATAAAGCCCATCTCGTCACAGAGTTCCACCAATTCGGGTGTAGGCATATTGTGGGAGGTACGGACTGCATCACATCCCATATCCTTCAATAATGTCAACTGACGGCGAAGAGCAGCCACATTGACAGCCGCACCCAACGGGCCCAAATCGTGGTGATTGCATACCCCCTGGAATTTACGGTGCTTACCATTCAGGAAGAATCCCTTATCAGCTATAATCTCAATGCTGCGGATACCAAAACGCGTGGTATATTCGTCAGTCTGTTTGCCATCTACATAAATCTTAGATACTGCCTTATATAAATAAGGTGTCTCAGGGGACCACAGAGACGGAGCATTTATCAGAAAATTCTGCTCAAATGGCTGTCCGTGATTAATTTTCCGGCTATTATCCTTACGGGCTACTATCTTACCGTCCGGCGCAATAATATCAGTAGAAATACGAACATCCGCATCACCGGCATTCCGTATTGTAGTACGCAGACGCACGGAAGCGTATTCAGCAGAAACATGCGGTGTGGTGAGCTGTGTACCCCAAACCGGAACATGAACACGTTCCGTAGTAACCAGGCGGACATTGCGATACAATCCCGCCCCCGGATACCAACGGGAGGACTGGGGTCTGTTTTCCAGACGGACAGCCAGCACATTGTTTTTACCGTCGGCATTCAGCAAACCGGTAACATCGCAATGAAAAGAGTTATATCCGAAAGGCCAGAAACAAGCTTCTTTCCCATTGACATAGACCCGAGCCTCACTCATAGCACCATCGAAAACCAGAGTGACCTGCTTGTCTGCAGAAGCATCAAAAGCCGTACGATACCAACCGACACCCACATAAGGCAACCCTCCGGTACGCCCGGTCTTTACGGAAGCTTGTTTTTCAAGGTCTTGCGTAACCGCTACCTCCTGCAAATCGTTGTTGCGGTCGAACGGACCAAAGATGGCCCAATCATGAGGAATGGTCACTGTTTCCCACTTACTGTCGTCTAAATTTGTTTGTGTTGCTTCGGGAACATCTCCCTTGGTGAACTTCCAGTTCTTTTCCAACAATGCTTCTGTACGCTGCGCCATTGCCGCCAAGGCAAAAAAAGCGCAGCAGGAAAAGATAAGTATTGTCTTTCTCATTCTTCTTTAAAAGATTTTGTTAATATAATTATTTAAAAGCATCCATTATCACAGTGGGGCGGCCGTCTTCAGTGAATGCCCCCAGCCGATATTGGTTCGGCCTGCATTCCGGTTCCCAGTAGAACACGCCCTTGCAGCGTCCGCCGGTATTCTCCTTGCACTCTTTCAGGATACGTGCCAGTTGGCGTTTCCCTTCTGCCAGCACGGAAGCACTTGCCAGATTCCCTTTGTCGTCGGCACACTCCATGCCGGTTTCCACCACCATCACATCACAGTTGTATTTCCGGGCTACACTATTAATATTGGCAATACACTCGGTGATAGTTCTATCAGCTGTATATTCCTTGTGCTCGAGCATCGTCCAGTAAGGATAGAGCGACATGCCTATCATATCCCACTTACCGCCATTGGCTTTCAGTTCATTAAAGAACCAGGTATACAATTCGTTGTCATATCCATTGTCCAGATGGACGATGACAATAGCATCGTCAAAGACGGACTTTACCGCATCGTATCCTACATTGATAAAAGCAGCCAGATTGGCAAAGTTCTTACGGTATTTCACTTTCTCGGAAGTGCTGTTGGAACCCTTTACATCACATTCCCTCACATCATAGGACGCACCACTCAATGCAGCATCTTCATCCCAGAGCATCCCCGAACGGATTTCATTACCTACCTGAACCCACTTGGGAGTAACTCCTGCCGCTTTCAGCGCATTAAGTACATCGGCAGTATGACCGGCGACGGCTTTCTTCAAGTCGGCCAAGTTCAGTCCTTTCCATGCAGCAGGCTTATGCTGCTGTCCAGGGTCGGCCCACCAGTCACTGTAATGGAAGTCTACCATTACGTCCATGCCCAGCTCTGCGGCACGCTTGGCTTTCGTCACCAAATCGGCCGTATTGCACCAGTTATCGTGTTCTTTGGGGTCGACCCATACTCTGAGTCGAACCGCATTCAGGCCCAAATCCTTCATCAGCTGGAAACAATCGGTCTCCACACCGGAGGTATTGTAAAATTTCATACCCTTATGTTCCATCTCCGTCACCCAACTGATGTCGGCACCTTTAGCAAAGTCTGTAGCCAGAGGTTCCTCCTTATCGGGAAGTCCACCAGCATTGGGGTCTGTCTCATTATTGCTGCTGCATGCAAATACTGCAAAGGCAATACAAAAAAAGAAAGTCAAAAACTTCATGTGTTTCATGGCGTTATCATCATTAATTGCGTACTGCAAATATAAGCATTTAGGGAATATAGAACTATATATCACCTTAATTTGTCAAAATACGGGTATCTGCAATCGTTTGCACAAACTTACAACCCGATAAACCTCAACAGATAAGCACAATTTACCTTATTACGTTATTTTTGCAATCGGATTAGGGAAGTTTACCTTATCTTTGTCCTCAAAACTATACCATGAATAAACCGCAGATTACCATCAAGGATATTGCCCGGGCGCTGAATGTCTCCCCCTCCACTGTGTCGAGGGCGCTGAAAGACAATCCGGACATCAGCAAGGAAACACGTGACCTTGTCCATGCCTATGCGCGCGAGCATAACTACAAGCCCAACGTACTTGCCGTAAATCTCCGCGCAAGCCGCAGCAATACCATCGGCGTCATTGTCCCCCAACTGGTACACCACTTCTTTTCCTGCGTATTGAGCGGAATTGAGAAAGCAGCGGCGGATGCCGGATATAATATCATAGTGGCGCAGAGCAGCGAATCGTACGAGCAGGAAGTGAAAATTGTACATTCGTTCCTTGCCGCCCGTGTCTGCGGAGTCATCGCTTCACTTGCCAAGGACACTTCCCAATACGACCATTACCAGGAGCTGCTGAACAACGATATTCCCATCGTCTTTTACGACCGTATATGTACGGGGCTGAAAACCGAGCGAGTGGTGGTGGACGACTATGCCGGCTCCTTTGCAGCCGTGGAATACATGATACAGACCGGATGCAAGCGTATCCTTTTCTATGGTGCGGCTCCCCACCTGGAGATTACCAAGAATCGCCGGAACGGCTACCTGGATGCCATGAAGAAGTATAAAATTCCGGTGGACGACAGCATGATTCTGTTGTGCGACACCCGTGAACGCGCCATCTCCATCACTCCCGACCTGCTGGAAAGCGAAAACCGCCCTGACGGTTTCTTTGCCATCAACGACGAGACAGCTTCGGGCATACTGTATGCCTGCAAACTGGTCGGCGTAAAAGTTCCCGATGAAGTATCCATCTGCGGATTCACCGACGGAGCCATTGCCCAAAGCACCGACCCGAAGCTGACTACCGTGGAGCAGCATGGCGAGGAAGTAGGTAAAAGCGCTTTCAGCATTCTGACCGGAAAGCTGGAGGGAGAAGAGAAAAGCAACAACAAGATAGTACGTACCAATCTGGTGATAAGAGGAACTACGAAATAATAAAACATATTAAACCATCATGAAAGTAAAACCCGATTTAAGTTTCTGGAAGCTGTGGAACATCAGCTTTGGTTTTCTCGGCGTACAGATTGCATATGCTTTGCAGAGTGCAAACATCAGCCGTATCTTTTCCACTTTGGGTGCAGACCCGCATAATTTGAGTTATTTCTGGATATTACCGCCGTTGGCAGGTATCATTGTACAACCCATCGTGGGAGCCGCCAGTGACAAGACCTGGACACGCTTCGGGCGGCGCATCCCTTATCTGTTTATAGGTTCGTTGGTGGCCGTACTCGTCATGTGCCTGCTACCCTATGCCGGAAGCTTCGGCATGGCAGTAAGTACAGCCATGATTTTCGGACTGGTATCGCTGATGTTCCTCGACACCTCCATCAATATGGCCATGCAACCCTTCAAAATGATGGTGGGCGACATGGTGAATGAGAAACAAAAAGGGCTCGCCTACTCCATCCAGAGTTTTCTCTGCAATGCAGGCAGCCTGGTGGGATATCTCTTCCCGTTCATCTTTGCATGGATTGGCATCAGCAATACAGCTCCCCAAGGAGTAATCCCCGACTCGGTGATTTACTCATTCTACATCGGAGCGGCCATCCTTATCTTCTGCGTCATCTACACTTCGGTCAAAGTAAAAGAGATGCCGCCTGCCGAATATGCAGAGTATCACGGCATCACCGAAGAAGAGGAACATGAAAAGACCAACATGCTGAAGCTGCTCATCAAGGCTCCGAAAGCATTCTGGACTATCGGACTGGTACAGTTCTTCTGCTGGTTTGCTTTTATGTTCATGTGGACTTATACCAACGGCAGCATCGCTGCCAATGCTTTTGACGCTCCTACAGTAGAGCACCTGGTAGATGGTGTCACCAAAGTGGTACTCGACACCAAGAGCCTGCAATATCAGAATGCCGCCGACTGGGTAGGCGTACTGTTTGCCGTACAAGCCATCGGCTCTGTGCTTTGGGCCATCTGCATACCGATGTTCAAGGACCGTCGCCGGGTCTACTCACTCAGTCTTGTTCTGGGAGGTATAGGTTTCATTTCCACCTATTTTATGCACAATCCGTATATGTTGTTCATTTCCTTCCTGCTGATAGGTTGTGCATGGGCTGCCATGCTGGCACTGCCGTTCACCATCTTGACCAATGCACTGAGCGGAGGACATATGGGTACCTACTTAGGTCTTTTCAATGGTACCATCTGTATTCCGCAGATTATTGCGGCAGCTTTGGGCGGCAGTATTCTGTCCTTGTTTACTCCAAAAGGAGTACTGCCCCCCGAAATCAATATGCTTGTATTGGCAGGAGTGATGCTGATAATAGGTGCTTTCTGTGTATATTTAATTAAAGAGACTAAGGGAGAGAAATAGAATCAAGCTCCTACTTCTGCACACAGATGACACAGATAAGGCAGATGAATACGGATTATTAGACAAACTTATCCGTGTTCATCTGCCTTATCTGTGTCATCTGTGTGCTATATTATCTTTTTTAATCCCCTCCCTTCCCCTTTCACTATTTTTGTCCTCACTTTTCTCTTTTATTTCCGCATATTGCGTATCTTTACGGCGATAACTACAGAAAACACGTCGCCATGAAAAAATACCTCAAGACCGATGAATGGAACATCATCGAAGACCAATTCCACCCCGACCGTCAACGGATGTCGGAAAGTATATTCAGTCTCGGAAACGGACGTTTCGGGCAACGGGGGTATTTTGAGGAGCCTTACAGCAGTGACAGTTACCGTGGTTCATTTGTGGCCGGCATCACTTTCCTGGACAAAACCCGCGTAGGATGGTGGAAGAACGGATTTCCACCATATTACACCCGTATACCCAAGGTTGCCGACTGGAGCCGCATCAACCTGCGCCTCATCGATGAGGAACTCGATTTGGCAGGCTGGGATGTCGATAGCTTCAACCGCCGCCTGGATATGAAGGAAGGTATCTCCTACCGGGACATGGAGGTGACGTCTCCTCGCGGAAACCAGCTCCGCATCCATGTAGAGCATATCACAAATATGGCAAGACCCAACCTCTGTCTCATCAAGTACAGCGTGTCTTCCATCAACTATACCGGCAGAATCTCACTCGTGCCCATCCTTGACGGGAATATAGTAGACGATGCCGATCTGCCAAACCTGAAAATATGGAACATACTGCGTTCCGGTTCTACCAGCAGCTGTGCCTATCTCTGGACACAGACCCGCCGGGAAGATGCACAAGTGTGCTACGCCATGACTTACCAATTCTTCAAAAACAACAAGGAAACCACTGCCAACCCCATACGGATAGAAAAGGAAAAGCAGACCGGTTTCAGCGTAGGTGCCGACGTGAAACCCGGAGACAACGTGACACTCATCAAATACACCGCCATCGCTTCTTCTCTCTACCACGAACGGAGTGAATTGGTGGAACACTCCGTGGCCGAGGCACGCGAAGCCAAGAGCATAGGCTGGAATACGCTGGTAGAAGAGCATCGAAGGGCCTGGCAGGAAATCTGGGACGAAACGGATGTCGTCATCGAAGGGGATCCGGAAGCGCAACAAGGTATCCGGTACAACATATTCCAGCTGTATCAGACTTACCGGGGAGATGATCCGCGCCTAAACATCGGCCCCAAAGGATTCACCGGAGAAAAATATGGCGGAAATACTTATTGGAACACGGAACTGTGTTGTGTACCGTTTTTTCTGCTCTCCACTCCCAAAGAGATTGCAAAGAACTTGCTGGCATATCGGTACAACCAGCTTCCCAAAGCCATCGAAAACGCCCGTAAACTGGGTTTCAAGGACGGTGCAGCGTTGTTTCCGCAGGTAACCAACAATGGAGAGGAATGCCACAGTGAATGGGAAATAACCTTCGAGGAAATCCACCGTAACAATATCATTGTCTATGCCATCGTTCAGCATGCAGCGCTGACGGGCAATATGGACTATATCGCTAAATATGGCCTGGAAGTAATGATTGCCGTCAGCCGTTTCTGGAGCCAACGGGTATCCTTCTCCCAACCCAAACAGAAATATGTCATACTGGGGGTTACCGGCCCGGATGAATACGAAAACAATGTGGACAACAACTGGTACACTAACTATTCCTGTATACAGTGCCTCAAGATGACCCTCCGTTTTCTGGAAATGGTGGCACAGCAATATCCGGATGAATATGCCCACATACGCCGCATCACCAATCTCGACCAAGTGAAGGAAAGTGCCCGGTGGAGAGACATCATCGAACACATGTATCTGCCGGAAGACAAGGAACGGGGTATTTTTATCCAAAATGACGGCTATATGGATAAAGTACTGGAAAGTACAGATAACATTCCTGCCGAAGAACGCCCCATCAACCAACATTGGTCATGGGACCGCATTCTGCGCTCTTGCTACATCAAGCAGAGCGACGTGTTGCTCGGACTTTACCTCTATTATTTCTATTTCGACACGGAAACCGTCCGCCGCAATTTCGAGTTCTATGAGCCGATGACCGTACACGAATCCTCCCTTTCTCCCCACATCCATTCCATCCTGGCTGCACGCATCGGCAAAGTGGAAAAAGCTTACCAGCTTTTCCTGCATGCCACGCGGCTTGACCTGGACGACTACAACAACGAAGCGGACCAAGGTCTGCACATAACCAGTATGCCCGGCAGCTGGCTGGCCATTGTACGCGGATTTGCAGGTATGCAGGTGCTGAAGGAGACATTGTGTTTCTCCCCCGTCATACCGCAAAAATGGGACAGCTATTCATTCAAGGTGAATTATCTGAAAAACACACTTCACATACGGGTAGGAAAAGAAATCGAAATCTCGCTTACAGCAGGCAGCAAAGTGGACATACAAGTCTACGGACACCCATATACGCTGGAACGGGGGACGGAATTGAAAATTAATATGCCAATGTGCCAATGACCTGCGGCGTGATAGCGCAGCATAAACATTGCGCAGCCAATTAGCACATTGGCACATTAAATCATCATTTATCCTATAACCGGGAGAACATTTGGTTGTTTTCCCGGTTTTATGTTTTTATATATACCTGAACGAATAACTATATACTTGTTTACCAATGAAAAAAATGTTTCTTTTCGCCCTGGTTACGACGTTGTTCATCACGTCGTGCGGGCAAAAACAAAAGGGTAGCAATACCCTTATCCGACCGGTGAAGACTGCGCAAATCAGTTCACAGTCGGTTATCCGCAAAGACTTCTCCGGAATAGTGGAAGCCGTGGAATATGTGAGACTTGCCTTCCGCGTCAGCGGACAAATCATCAGCCTCCCGGTTGTAGAGGGACAGCGGGTAAAAAAGGGGCAACTGATTGCCGCCATCGACCCACGCGACATCTCCCTGCAATATGCAGCCGACAAGGCTGCCTACGAAACAGCTGCCGCACAAGTGGAACGTAACAAACGGCTGCTTGGCCGCCAGGCTATCTCCGTGCAGGAATACGAAATCAGCGTAGCCAACTATCAGAAAGCAAAATCCACTTACGAGTTGTCCGGCAACAATATGCGGGATACGCGGCTGACAGCCCCTTTCGAGGGTTCCATCGAAAAACGGCTGGTAGAGAACTATCAGCGTGTCAATGCAGGAGAAGGGGTTGTACAGCTGGTAAATACACAGAAGCTACGAATCAAGTTCACCGTACCGGATGATTATCTCTATCTGCTCCGTGCCAAGGACGTAAAGTTCAAGGTGGTGTTCGACAGTTACCCTGCAGAGGCTTTCGATGCCAGACTGGAAGAGTATCTTGACATCTCCACAGCAGGGACGGGTATTCCGGTGACAATAACAATTGACGACCCGCACTTTGACCGTACACGTTATGACGTAAAACCGGGATTCACATGCAAAATAAAGCTGGCATCGGATGTCGCTCCCTTTCTGGAAGAAAAGCTGATGAATGTACCGTTAAGCGCCGTATTTGGCGACAGTGAAAACCGGAAAACGTATGTATGGGTGGTGGAAGGTAATAAAGTCAGTCGCCGCGAAGTGACCGTTTATTCTCCAACGGGAGAGGCAAACCTGCTTATCTCTAAAGGGTTGGAACCGGGAGAAACCGTTGTGACGGCCGGAGTATACCAGCTGACAGAAGGAGAAGCAATAAAGGTACTAATGTGATTAATCACATTGGCACATTACATTCCCCATTTATCTAAAAAATATTCATTATGAATCTAGCCAAATATTCATTAGACAACACGAAGATAGTCTACTTCTTTCTGGCTGTGCTGCTTATCGGCGGCATACTATCATTCGGCAGGTTGGGAAAGAAGGAAGACGCACCTTTCGTCATCAAGTCGACAGTCATCATGACACGCTACCCGGGAGCGGAGCCGGCAGAAGTGGAACGGCTCGTCACCGAACCCATCTCCCGAGAAATACAGTCGATGAGCGGCGTCTACAAGATAAAGTCAGAGTCTATGTACGGACTCTCCAAGATAACCTTCGAACTGCAACCGTCACTCTCTGCCGCATCCATTCCGCAGAAGTGGGACGAACTGCGGCGTAAAGTGCTCAACATACAGCCCCAACTGCCCGCAGGCTCTTCTGTGCCGACCGTCTCGGATGATTTTGGAGACGTTTTCGGCATCTATTACGGCCTGGTGGGTGACGACGGTTTCTCTTATGAAGAAATGAGAAACTGGGCGGAACGAATCAAGACACAAGTCATCACGGCAGACGGTGTGATGAAGGTAGCCCTTTTCGGTACACAGACAGAGGTCATCCATATATTCATCTCCGTAAACAAGCTGGCAGGAATGGGTATCGACCCCAAGCAGCTGGCCAGCCTGCTACAATCGCAGAACCAGATTATCAATACGGGTGAAATCAGCGCCGGAGAACAACAGTTACGCATTGTGGCCAACGGTACCTACACGACTGTCGATGATATCCGCAACCAGGTTATCACTACCTCCGGCGGACAAGTCAAGCTGGGTGACATCGCCATCATTGAAAAGGGATACATGGAACCTCCCGGCAATATCATGCACGTCAACGGAAAGCGCGCCATCGGTATCGGCATCTCCACCGACCCGACAAAGGATGTGGTAAAAACCGGTGAACTGGTAGACCGGAGGCTTGCCGAACTCATGCCCCTCATCCCCGTGGGACTGGAACTGGAAAGTCTGTATCCCGAAAACGTGATTGCCCAAGAAGCCAACAACGGGTTCATCATCAATCTGATAGAATCCATCCTGATTGTGATTGTAATCATCATGCTGGTGATGGGCATGCGTGCAGGAGTACTGATTGGCTCTTCCCTTATATTCTCTATCGGAGGCACACTGCTCATTATGTCGTTTCTTGGCGTAGGTCTGAACCGGACCTCCCTCGCCGGATTCATCATAGCCATGGGAATGCTGGTGGACAATGCCATCGTGGTGACAGATAATGCCCAAATTGCCATTGCCCGCGGCATCGACCGCCGGAAAGCGCTGATAGACGGTGCCACCGGTCCCCAATGGGGATTGCTGGGAGCAACGTTCATTGCCATCTGTTCGTTTCTGCCACTGTATCTGGCTCCCTCTTCCGTAGCCGAAATCGTGAAACCGCTATTCGTAGTGCTGGCCATTTCCCTGGGATTAAGTTGGGTGCTGGCGTTGACACAAACCACTACATTCGGCAACTTCATACTGAAAGCAAAGGCTAAAGATGGTGGTAAAGACCCATACGACAAGCCTTTCTACCATAAATTCGCCTCCATCCTCGGCACACTGATACGCAAGAAGGCGTTGACCCTTGGAAGCATTACAGCACTGTTCATCCTCTCCCTCATCGTCATGGGGCTGATGCCCCAGAACTTCTTCCCTTCTCTGGACAAGCCCTACTTTCGGGCAGATGTATTCTATCCGGACGGGTACAGCATCCGCGAAGTAGAAACCGAAATGAAAAAGGTGGAAGCGCATCTGATGCAGCAGCCGGAAGTGAAACGGGTATCCGTCACATTCGGCAGCACACCGTTGCGTTACTATCTGGCCTCCACTTCCGTCGGCCCCAAACCTAACTTCGCCAATATCCTGGTGGAAGTAACGGACAGCAAATATACCAAGAAGCAGGAAGAGAATCTTGATGCCTACATGAAGGCCAACTATCCCAATGCCATCACCCGTACCATGTTGTTCAAGCTCTCTCCTGCTGTAGATGCCGCCATTGAAATCGGGTTCATCGGCAATAACACGGATACGCTGGTCATGTTGACCAACAAGGCTCTGGACATCATGCACCGTGACGGCGAACTTATCAACGTGCGCAACTCCTGGGGCAATAAGATACCGGTATGGCATCCCGTTTACAGTCAGGAGCGTGCACAACCGTTGGGTATCTCCCGTCAAAGCATGGCACAGAGTATCCAGATCGGTACGAACGGCATGACACTTGGAGAATACAGGGAAGGAGACCAGGTACTTCCCATTCTGTTGAAGGATAAAACTATCGACTCTTTCCGCATCAACGACTTGCGTACACTCCCCGTATTCGGCACTGCACGCGAAACAACCACTCTGGAACAAGTCGTCAGCCGGTTCGACTTCCAGTACAAGTTCTCCAATGTGAAAGACTACAACCGGCAGATGGTGATGATGGCGCAGGCCGACCCACGCCGCGGTGTGAATGCCATTGCCGCCTTCAACCGTATATGGAAGCAAGTGCAGGAGGAGATTGAAGTGCCCGAAGGTTACACCATGAAATACTTCGGAGAACAGGAAAGCCAGGCAGAAAGCAATGCCGCACTGGCAGCCAACCTGCCGCTGACATTCTTCCTTATGTTCGTCACCCTGCTGTTTCTGTTCCGCAGCTACCGGAAGCCGATTGTTATCCTACTGATGCTGCCGCTCATCTTCATAGGCATTGTATTGGGACTGGTGGTATTGGGGAAATCATTCGACTTTTTCTCCATCCTCGGCTTGCTGGGGCTGATTGGAATGAATATCAAGAATGCCATCGTGCTGGTAGACCAGATTGATACGGAAACCGCTGCCGGAAAAGCACCGCGTGAAGCCGTTATCAGTGCAACGACCACCCGTATTGTCCCGGTGGCCATGGCATCGGGTACCACTATCCTGGGAATGTTGCCGTTATTGTTCGATGCCATGTTCGGTGGCATGGCGGCAACCATCATGGGCGGTTTGCTGATAGCTTCGGCATTGACTCTATTCGTGCTGCCGGTAGCTTATTGCGCCATTCATAAAATCAAGTGAGAGAACATTCAACAATTTACAGTTTACCAATTGAATGATGAAAACAAAGATACTTATTCTATCATTACTGTGCTCAGGACTGAATGCCGGGGCACAACAAGCATATCTGAGCCGCGAAGAATACCGCGACAAGGTAGAAGCATACAGCCAGATTCTGAAACAACAGCATCTGAAAACATTCGCCAGTACCGAGGCACGCAAGATTGCCTCCACCGGTTTCCTGCCCCAGATTGACATCACCGCCGAGGGTACCGCCAATCTCAATCATCTGGACCAATGGAACAGTCCGAAAGGAGACTACCGCCCTTATACCTATCAGGCACTTGCCACCTTGACGCAGCCGCTTTATACCGGAGGTTCCCTAATAGCCCAAAAGAAAGTGGCGCAAGCCGACGAGGCACTGGCTCAACTTACCACAGAGCTGACCCTCGACCAGATACACTATCAAAGTGACGCCGTCTATTGGAATGCCTCTGCCGCCCGTGCCGGTCTGAAAGCCGCGGCTACCTTTCAGGATATTGTACAACAGCAGTACGACATCATCCAAGACCGCTTTGATGACGGTGCCATCAGCCGCACAGACTTGCTGATGATTTCCACCCGGCGTAAGGAGGCCGAATTGCAGTACATCAAGGCACGCCAAAACCATACCCTTGCCCTGCAAAAACTGAATATCCTTATGGGCTCGGAACCGGACGCTCCCATAGACAGCATAGCCGAAATAGATATACCGACTGCTCCCATCATCCCTTTGGGCCTGGATGATGTGCTGCCCCGCCGGGCAGAATATGCCAGTACCTCCGTGAACATCGCCCGCAGTGAAGCGCAACGACATGCTGCCCTCAGCCGCTACAACCCACAAGTCAGCATGTTCCTCGCCACCGGTTGGGATACGGGAATCGCCTATATGGGGCAGGATGTACCTCATACTCCCGTCGCAGGGGTCAACGTCAGCATCCCCATCTTCCGTTGGGGAGCCCGCTTCAAGACAAACCGCCAACAGAAAGCCTATATCGGCATACAGAAGCTGCAACAAAGCTATGTAAAGGACAATATTCTGGAAGAGCTCTCCGCAGCCACCACAAAGCTAACGGAAACTGAACAGCAAGTCAAGACAGCCCGAGAGAATATGACACTCGCCGAAGAGAATCTGGGCCTTGTCACCTTCTCTTATAATGAAGGAAAAGCCAGCATGGCAGATGTGTTGTCCGCACAACTCTCGTGGACGCAGGCACACACCAACCTGATTGATGCGTATCTGGCGGAGAAGATGGCGATGGCTGAATATTGGAAGGTGGTTAGTGAATGAAATGCCCCTCAAAGAAAAACATACAAAAAACTCCGGCATAGCTTTACAAAGCCATACCGGAGTTTCTTTATATTTTTCCTACTGACCGTTTATCCCAGGAATGAAATCAGCACACCCGCCGCAACAGCCGAGCCGATTACGCCGGAGATATTACTGGACATACAGTAATTCAGCACATGGTTTTTCGGGTCATACTTCGTTGCTATTTCATTGCAGACACGGCTTGCCATGGGTACGGCACTCAGGCCGGTAGCACCAATCAGCGGATTGATCTTCTTCTTGCTGAATAGGTTGAACAGCTTCACAAAGAAAATACCTCCCGTAATGGACAATGCAAATGCCAGGAAACCACCAATCACAATACCGATAGTCGTCCAATTCAGGAATGCCTCACTGGTCATCGTGGCGCCAACGCTCAATCCTAAGAAGATGGTAGCTGCATTCATGATACTATTAGCAGCAGCATCAAACAAGCGGCTTGTATCCGAACCGATTTCCTTAATCAAGTTACCGAACATCAACATACCAATCAAAGGTACTGCTGTGGGCACAAATAAAGCAACAATCGTAGTCACTGCAATCGGGAAGATAATCTTCAATACACGCAGATTCTTAATCTCGGTTTTCGAAGGATACAGATTCTCCTGCTCCTTCATGTTAATCATCAATTCCTTCTTGGTACAGAACAGCTTCACCACCATCGGAATGATGACCGGTACCAGCGCCATATAAGAATAAGCAGCAATGGCAATCGGTCCCAACAGATGGGGAGCCAGCTTGATGGTAGTAAAGATAGCCGTAGGACCATCGGCACCACCGATAATGCCCAACGCACCTGCTTCCTGCGGAGTGAACCCTATCATCACAGCACAAAGCAGTACGGTGAAAATACCTAACTGCGCAGCCGCACCGAATATGGAGAGACGCAAGTTACGGAGCATCGGACCGAAGTCTG
>OHUA01000661.1_pt1 | contig 16143 bp, 10 predicted proteins | sample 1579051 | NCBI WGS metagenome assembly OHUA01 (sample SAMEA3879559, study PRJEB24766) | human gut metagenome | biome: human-associated habitat; feature: feces | place: USA | collected 1985/1987 | reverse complement strand
TTGCGGTCATTGCCGCTGCAATTGCAATGGCAACAGACTTATTGAGTGTTTTCAAATCTTTCTTCATACATTTCCCTCCATGAATTAAATTTATTGAAATTGATCAATAAGTAGTATGGGGAAATTATAGCGTATTACTCCGTTTTAGGCAAGTGTTTTGTGAATAATTTATGTATTTTGTGCAAATAAGCACACATTACCCACACCCATTTGTATTTTTCTGATATTTTCTCTTTTTTCTTATTTTGGTCATTCTTATTGTGCATACTAGCATTATTAGTTGTGTGGCCTCTTTTTTAGTGCCTATAACAGAACTTGATACGATTTCCAGTCTTCTTTATTTCCACGATATTTGCAATCTGAGATTTTGTCCTTTTTTGGTTTGTTATTCAAGGTTTGAAGGGGATGAAGTCGGGATGCCGAAGCATGGAATAGATGGAGAGTGCAAAGATATAAAATGTTTCTTTAAAGAATGCTCTCCTTCATCAAAGTTTCACGGCATGAAATTGGATTTATAGAATGGTTTTAAAATAAAAAGAAGGAATAAATGAAGAAAATACTAGTCTGCATACTATTCATATTGGGTTTATTGTCGGTTGAAAGTAAAGCTCAAAAGGTTGCCGTAAAAAGTAACCTGCTTTATGATGCCACTACTACTATGAATCTTGGTTTGGAAGTTGCTTTGGCACGCAAGTGGACACTGGATATCCCGGTCAACTATAATCCATGGAAATTTGATGATGCCCGTTTGAAGCATTGGGGTATACAGCCGGAGCTTCGATACTGGTTCTGCGAAAGCTTTAACCGTACGTTCATCGGGTTGCATGCGCACTATGCCGACTTCAATGTAGGTGGATGGCCAGATTGGCCGTTAATCAGTGAGAATATGCAGAATATGCGCTATCAGGGACGTCTCTATGGTGGTGGGCTTTCAATCGGGCATTCATGGATATTAAAGAAGCGTTGGAGCCTTGAGGCTTCTATCGGACTGGGATATGCACGTATTTTATATGATAAATATCCTTGTGCAACGTGTGGCACCAAACTGAAAGATACCAGCAAAAATTATCTGGGTCCTACAAAAGCGAGCTTATCACTTATTTACTTAATTAAATAGATTGAGAATGATGAAAATAAATATGCAATTCATTACACTGGCACTGGCTCTCTTATTCCTGAATGTGAACGGAGCATCGGCTCAGGACCGTTCATACGAAGGTACTATCAGGATAGAACCTGTACGGTTGGAACAATCGGGTGAATTCCTCCATATAGATCTGGATGTCATTATGGATGATGTGAAAGTGAAGTCTGCACGTGGAGTGGATTTTATTCCTCAGCTGATTTCGTCTACTACCACCCGCGATCTTCCGAGAATATCTATTAAAGGCCGGAATGAGTATCTGGCCTATGAACGCAGGTTATCGGTAATGAGCCGGAAGCAGAAGGATAGTTATAGACTTCCCTATCTGGTAGAGAAGAATTACAAGAAAAAAAGTGGTGTGCTGCAATACAGATATGCGTTACCCTATGAACCTTGGATGGCAGATGCCCGGTTGAACGTGCAGCGTGACGAATGTGGTTGTGGTGAAAGCACATTGATGAATGTGGAATATGCTTTTGATAAGGTTACGCTTGAACGTATGCTGGTGCCATATGTAGTGACTCCCTATTTGTCTTATGTAGAACCGATGGTGGAAGAGATAAAGAGTCGTGATGTACAAGCTGAATGTTTCCTGGACTTTGTGGTGAACAGAGTGGATATTCGTCCTGAATATATGAATAATCCCAAGGAACTGGGTAAGATACGTGCCATGATTGACGATCTGAAGAATGATGCGAATGTGAATGTGAAGCGCTTGGATATTATTGGCTATGCTTCTCCTGAAGGGACGCTGGAAGCGAATAAACGTTTGTCTGAGGGCCGTGCCATGGCATTGCGTAACTATCTGGCTACGCAGTATGATTTCCCGAAGAACCAGTATCATATCCAGTTTGGAGGTGAAAACTGGGAAGGATTGGTGAAGGCACTTGCTACCGTTGAAATGGATGACAAGGCAGAAGTATTGGATATTATAGCCAGCATCCCGATTGAAAAAGGAAGGGAAACCAAGTTGATGAAGTTAAATGGTGGAGTGCCATATCGGTTTATGTTGAAGCATATTTTCCCGAGTCTGCGTGTCGCGATCTGTAAAGTGAGTTATGATATTAGGAATTTCAATCTGGAAGAGGCGAAAGAAGTGATAAAGAAACGTCCTCAGAATCTGAGTTTGAACGAGATGTTTATGGTGGCTAATACGTATCCGAAAGGTTCGCAGGAGTTTATCGATATCTTCGAAACTGCTGTCCGTATCTATCCGGAGAGTGAAATAGCCAATATGAATGCAGCTACCGCAGCCCTTTCACGCAATGATCTGGTTTCTGCGAAACGCTATTTAGAGAGGGTGAAGTCAGCAGACTATTCACCGGAGTATAATAATGCAATGGGAGTATTACTATTAATGAAGGAGGATTATGAATTGTCAGAGAAACATTTAAAGATTGCCAAAGAGTTGGGGCTGGATGTAGCCAAAAGCAACTTGGAAGAATTAGCTAAGAAGAAAGCTAATGCTATTGAGATCAGGAAAAAGAGTAAATAAACAAATAATAAATAAGAACCGGAAAGTGGTTACTATTAAAGTGAATAATTATATCTATTAATTTCTAATAAATTTTTGTATTATGCTAAAGATTAAATCAATTTTAGTATCGTTGCTGGCCCTTGGGGCAATGGCAAGTTGCTCAACAAATGAGCTGGAAGGAGAAGATACGAGGACGGGGGCCGATTTGGATGTGGCTTACATGTCATTGCGGATTACATTACCTACCCAGAAGGCAAGTACCCGTGCTGCAGGTACTTCTACGGAAAAGAATCCTACTGGCCGTGAAGGTGATGTCAACTCTCTTTACGTCATTACATTCGACAAGGACCAAAAACTGGTACACCATTCCAGAAAGAATCCTGTTATTGTTTTGGGATCAGGCGATTTGGCACTACAAGCTAGTGGTAATCAAGGTACGACAGAGGCGATTCTGGTGAGTGCCAGTACTAAGTATTTGCTCGTTGTCGTTAATCCGGGTACATTGTTGGAGACGAGATTGAAGGCTTTGACTGCCGGTGCTTTATACAATGATATCAACATGGCTATCGTCAATAGCTTGGCATCCAATAGTAAACCTGAGACACTTGTAGGTGAGATTGCGGATCCTGCGGATAGTGGTAAGGGTTTTACGATGATCAATGCCGGTTCCTACGATGTTAGTGGTGACAAGTGGAACCAAGGCTGTCTGCTTGACGTAGAAGCTAATGTGATTTCTGTTGATGGTACTACCATTAAAGATGAAGCCGCAGCCAAAGAGGAAGCGGAAAAAGTAGGGAAAAGAGCGACGCTGAAAATTGAACGTCTTGCTGCAAAAGTGGAAGTAGCTGTTAAATCATCTGGTCCGGACGTATTGCCTGAAGGAGCAACATTCGAATTCGGTGGTTGGACACTCGATTATTACAATAGCACTTTCTATCCATTTGCAGAGAAATCTACAACCAAAGCGACCCATACTGCAGCTTTCTATGAGAATAGTTTCTATACTGAGGATCCGAACTTTACGGCTCCAGGTCACACAACCGGGATTGTTCTAAACGAAGTCAAGAATCGTGCGCCTTTTGTAACCTGGAAAGCTAAAAGTGAAACTCTAACTCCGGTTTTTGAATATTGTATTGAGAATACAATGGCTGATGCCGACCAGAAGTTTGGTGCAGCTACCCGTGTAGTAATAAAAGGAAAATATGCTCCAAAAGATTTTACACTCGGAAATGACTGGTTCTCTTTCGGTGGCATAAACTATCCGACTCTTGCAAATCTTCAGCTTGCGTATTCTACAGCTGGTACTACGATTAAGGCTAAGGCTGATGAATTGGAATTGGCAGGGGAGGATCCGGTTGATGCACTGGCGAATGCAAAGCTCTTCTATCCTGTAGAAACATTGCTTATGGAAGTTTGCGATAACTTCTTAGGTGCGGTAAATACAGCATTAAGTGCCTCAATTGCCGCTTTTGCAGATCTTGATCAAGATACGCATCTTGATAATATCACAGATGGTGGTGAGATTGTGAAAATTGCCAAGTGTATTAAGTGGTATCAGAAGAGTCTTAACTATTACTATTATGAGATTCGCCATGATAATACTGATGATGAATATATGTACTTTGGTAAATATGGTGTAGTACGTAATAACTGGTATAACCTTACTCTGAATAAGGTGAATGGTTCTGGTACTCCATGGTATCCTGGCGGTGGACCAGAAGATCCGGATCCGGAAAAACCAATTGATGAAAAGCCCGGATTCCTTGCTTTCGATATTGAAATAGCTCCGTGGGTATACTGGCAGACTGGTTTTGAGATTTAATATACTCTCTATGAAAAAGCGCAGGGCAGTGCAAAACTGCCTGCCCTGTATTTTCTTAATGATATTCCGTATGGAAATGAACCGTAGGAAAAAGTAAAATAAGCCGGTGACAGGCTTTCTAAAAACAGCACGGAAACATCTTGGCGCATCAGAAATGCATGGAGTGCAAAACGCGCGCCCCCTAAAATGGAAATAACCGGAGATCATTAAGCAGGATCTCTGACAATATAAACGGCAGTCCTCAAAGCACTGCCTCATAAAAGAAAAAAGATATGTTCGGAAAAACCAAATCGCTATTCTTTATTGTCACCTCGCTGTTGTTCATCGCTTCGTGCGATAGTATACGTGAGGATTTGCCTCGGTGCGAACTTTGGCTGGAATTCACATTCGACTACAATATGGAATATGCGGATGCGTTCAATCCGCAGGTTAAGTCGGTAGATGTATTTGTTTTTGATAGTGATGACAAACTGGTTCTCTCTAAAAGAGCGGAATCTACTGAACTGATTGGTGGGAACCGAATGCCGTTGACTGACGAACTGGACTTTGGCAACTATAAAGTGCTGACTGTAGGCGGACTGTCCGACAAATTTAGCGCTTTAGGAAATGGAGGTAGCGGGATGGCTTTGCGGTCGACCACTTATCAGCAAGTCACTTTAGCTCTGAACCGTGAATCGGATATCGTGGATTTTGAGTTTCCGCACCTCTATTTCGGAGCAATTGTGGAAGTGAATCATTTGCCATCCAATACCAGTCACAATGTTTATCAGGTAAACATGGTACGTAACACCAACCGGTTTAATATTGCGTTGATGGATTATGAAGGTCGAGAAGAAACTGAGAATCAGTACTCTTTTGAAATCCAGTCGCCTGAAAATGCTATCTATTCCTGGGAAAACGAGCCTACAGGTCAGGGACCGATTACATACGCGTCTCATTATTCAGGACCGGGTGAGACCTCTGAAGTGTTAATGTCAGCGCGTATGAATACTATGCGTCTGTTTAACCGGACGGGATGGGATTACCGTTTTATTATAAGAAATGCGGATACAGGAACAGAAGTGTGGAGCTATGATTTGATGAAACTGTTGAGTATTGCTCGGCCGGAGTACCGTCATGACGGTACGGTGCTTCCTTTTCAGGAGTATCTTGACAGACAGAGCGAATGGAGCCTGATGTTCTCCGTAGTAGAAAAGCCGGGAGGAGGATTCCTTCAAATCGGTCTTCTTGTAGGACCCTGGGTTTATTGGCTTCATGATATCGAAATATAAGAATGAGGGAAAAAATACTATATATCGTTTGTATGGCCTTCACAGCCCTTTTGTTCTCATGCAGCAAGGATGCGATGGATGATGAACTGCTCCCTGTTACCCGGGCGCAGCTTAGCATCGGACTTGAGGACAAATCGGAAGTGGAGCGGCAGGAGGAAATAAAATCCATCCGGTTTATTGTGTTCAGCAACGCGTCGGGCGACGTGAAGCTGAATGTGAATAAACTTGTTACGTTGGATACTCCGGCCACAGCCACCGATATAACTGCGAAAAACCTCGAAGTGATTCCTAACAACGATATTATGGTTATTGTCATCGCCAATGAGCCGCAAAGTCTTACGAGTAAGCTCAATACTGTCACCAGCCCATGGCTATTGCAGAGCGTGGACTATGATATAGCCAACATATTGGACAGTGACGGAGAGATTGTTTCGACCACCGGTATGCCAATGACTGGGGTAATCAGGGATATATCCGTGGCGTCTGATGAAGTCAAGGCGGTAAAGATGGTTATCGAGCGTGCTGTGGCTCGTGTTGATATCTTCCTTGAAGCTACAGACGGTGGAGCTGTGACAGGATACACAAAGGATGTCACCAGTGTCACTTTACACAACTTCACCCATAACAGTTATTTTGTGATGGGAAATGAGGCCAACTATACGCGTGACAACGCTAACCCCTCGAAGAATTACGGGAAAGTGATGACAAATGCAGTAGATGGTGATTTGCTGACGCAGACTTGGACAGCTGCAACAACTGAAACCTGGGCGTATTCATCTGTAGCTGGAGCCGAAAATAGAAAAATACTCTGCTCATTTTATGTTGCCGAGCGTATTTTCAGGTCAGATTCTTCCGACCAATTGGCTATTAGCATGGTAAATGTTCTGAAAGGACCTCCAAGTGTTACAGGAATAGCAGAGAAGGTGATAAAAACAATAACAAAAGTCGATAATTCAGGTACTCCGACAGCGCAACCTTTTACGGAGATCCGGAGGAATAATGTGTATCAAATTACAGCTCGGGTTGGCAAAATCGGTATTCAGATAATAACGATAAGTGTGGAAGGATGGGGTAAGGTTCAGGATATTGATCTGGATATGTATCTGTGATGATTTCGGGCGGATGTTTTTTTAATTGGGAAAGGAATAGGATGATAAAGTTTAATAATAGTATTAGGACGATTGTAACGGCAGTTATTCTTCCGGTCATATTCTCTTCGTGTATCAGAGAAGAAATGACGTGCGGAAATCAGATTGTTGTGCAACGTATTGGAGAAGATGGAGGTGCCGTTACCCGTGGTACGGCTGTCTCTTCCGTATCCGATCTGGAGAATCAATTATTCGGCTTTTCAGCTTCCCTGACACCTGCTGCGTCTGCTACACAAATATACTTCAACGAAAAAGCCCGGGTGAATGCAGGAGGCATAACGGGTACTATATTGCCGGAACAATACTGGCCGGCCCTGCTGGGAGCCAGCATGAAGTTCTTTTCATGGTATCCATATGAGGGTACGTATGCGCCTGCCGCAACTTTCGCTAACCCTGCACAAATGTTGCTGAATTATACGGCCGATGCTGATGCTGCCAATCATGTGGATGTGATGGCTGCCGTATCTACACCCGGCTGGAATGAAGGCGTGGGTGTACATTTCTATCATACTCTGACCAAAGTTACTTTTACGTTTCAAAAGAAGGATCCGGTACCTGATGTGGTAACTATTCAGAAGATTGAATTTCAGGGTGTGCCGAATGTTGGTAAACTTACTGTGGGCACTATACCTGCCAAGACAACAGCAAATGGAAAGCCTGGCTTTGTGTGGAATGACGTCACTACAGGAAATATCGTTTCTACTCTCAGCAGTAATAATACGGTAACAGATGATAAGGTCTTGCTTGGTGACACATTTTTGATGTTGCCTACCGATCAATTCTCCGATGAGGCGAAGATTGTTGTTACCACTAATTTAGGTGAGCGGGAGTTTATGTTCAAGGATATTGTTGCTACCAAACCTCATTCATGGGAATCGGGTGAATACATCAACTATAACATTACAATCTCGAATACAATCTATCAGATATCAGCTACTCCGCTTCCGTGGGATAAAAATCCGGTAATAGATGTGATTTTTGACGGACAGTATTATCTTAAATTGTCACAAGCTAATGTGAGACTGGAAGGGAAAGGTAATACTGTGGATATAGTAGTAAAAACGAACTATAATGCGATACCATACACAGGCTATCCGGCAGGAGCGCAATTAACAGTAACCAATACAGCTTGGTCTGAAGTTAGCCTGCTTAATTCGTCCGAAGCTAATGGTGTATATACTTATACTATTCGTGCCGTGATAAGTGACTATGTCGGTACTGTTGCCGACTTTCGTGATATGAGATTTTATATTACTGCCGGTAACATGAATCTTGGTGTACCTATACAACAGTGGGGTGGAGCTGGCAACTGGATAACCCCGGATATCGTATTTGCCGATAATGATCCCACCACAGAAGGAATCAAAAGACGGCGTAAAATAGTCTTTAACACGACTGCCTTAACTAACTCTACAGACAGTTGGAAATGGAATTGGGAAATAAGCGAAATAAGAGATCCTGATAATATTCTGCTGAATGCTGAAACGATGCTTTGGGCAAATGGCACAGGTGGTGGGTGGCTTTACTTCTATTACAAGGCCAATGCCACAGAGGGCTCTAAAGCCACGCTGGTATTACACAATACGAATGGTGACAATCCGGATGTGGAGATAGAATTAACTGTACCGGACGATGCGTCTGCTACAGCATAGATATATGAACCTTTTTAAGAGAAAATTATAATGAGATATACTGTTTCAATATTTAAAAAGCATTTGTTGATATATACTCTGATGACAGTGGTATGCCTCAGTGGGTGTGTACAAGAGGAGTTTGCGACTCCTCCAAAGAAAACAGAAAACAGCGTGGAATTTAGTCTGTCTGTTTTCGATGTGAAAATGCCGTCAGTAGCTTCACGCTCAATGGTAGGAGTGGGAGAGGCTAATAAAGAAGATGAGGTACAAAGTGTAGATATTCTGGTGTTTGATGCTTCAGTAGAACCTCCTGTTCTTTTGGAATGGGTGGAAGTGGAAAGCCAGAATATTGAGCAGAATTTAGCTGGAGGTAGCTCAAAGGTAGATTTTTCAGCTCCGCTTACTCTCTCTTCCAAGAAAGTGTGCATAGCGGTAGTGGCAAATTGCTCACTTTCCGGTTTAACGAAAGGAACTCCCAAAAATGATGTATTGAACAGTCTGATTTTTCAAAATAGCGGAAAGTGGCTTGCTGATGCTGATAATTACACCACAATTCCTATGTACGGAGAGATAGAGGTGGCGAAGATAGAACCTTCGGTGAGTATAGCCAACATTGAGATGAAGCGAATGTTGGCGCGTATTGATATACAAAATTCAACTTCTAATTTCAAAATAGAAGATGTGTATCTGGCCAATTTCAATACAAATGGATATGTGTCTCCTGAATGGGATAGTAATGGGAAGATAAACCTGACACCAACTGCCCCCAATATGCCATCCGACCCGGGTAAGACTTTGGGTGCAGAGAATGCTATTAGGTATCAGGTGAATGGCGCTGCCTCTTATATTGGAGAAATCTATGCTCTTGAAGCTTCTGCGGCAATAGATGCCGGTGGAGTGGGTGAGGACGGTAATGCAAGTCGCAAGAATGCGACATGTCTGATTGTAATGGGGAAGATGATTGAAAATGGAGTTGCAGTTGGAGACTCTTACTATTATCGGGTAGATTTTACCCAAAAGGTCACGATAGAGGAAGGAACGGAGGTAGAGTATATGCCTTTGATGCGAAATTACAAATATGTTGTTGACATTAATGAGGTTTCAGGTCCGGGGTTTACTGATAAAGTTGACGCCTTGGCTTCCTATACAGTAATGTCTAACATGAAAACGCGTGTGATTAGCTATAACCGTAATAAAATAAAGGATGTAGTCTACAATGGGCAGTATATGCTTGGTGTGAGCGTAACAGATGTGCAGATATCTCAATTTCAGATTAGTGAATACGCCGTAGATGTATTTACTGATGTCCCTGGCGGCTGGACAGCTACCGTTACAAATGGGGAGAGTTGGCTCAGAATTAATGATGGTACTTCCGGTGGGAGTGCTACAATGTCTGGTGCATCAAATAGTGATACACAGTTTAAGCTGAGTATGGGGTATTTTGATAATGCGTTAGGAATCGGTGACACTCGTACAGGGACTGTTCTGCTGAAAACGGCGAGGCTTTCCCAGGAGATTACAGTGACGCAGAAGATGATAGAGCCGGGGGTAATCAAGTTTGTGGACGCATACGGAAATGAAATAGAGAATCTCTTCTTTCGCCTTAGGGCAACTAATGTTGCCGCTAATACCATTGAGCCGCAATCTGTGTATGTGATGTTTTCTACGGATAGACTTGATGCACGGCTTGAGCCGGACAGGGATTTTGCGGGCTTAATAGCGTACCCGGATTGGGGAGGTTTAATTCCGGCTCTGAATCCGGATAGAGCAACAGCTACACCATTTTACGGCAGTGTACAGGCTTTTAGTGTAGAGCCGAAAGTTAAAGTGGATGGCGATGAGAAAAGTGATTATTGGCGTGTGGATAAGTTGTTGTTTACTTTGCATAATAAGGAGGGAATATTGTTAGGTGCACAAAGAGAGTTTACTATCGTTCAGGCGTTGTTGGATTTCTCATTTCAGTATTATGAGAGTTTGAGTCCCCGTAGTTATGAAGTACATCTTGGAGCAGAACAATATTTGCAACTCCTTACAAATAATAATTGGGAGATTACCAAGATAGAACAGTTGGATATTATCGGTGATGATGGAACAGGGTTAATAGTGTCTGATTCGGAAAATGATATAGTTGTAGGTAGAAGCAATACGGATAATATTATGTGGGAGCATTCTGTTGTAGATAATCCAGACGAGCTTGGATTTAATCCGTTGAGTATAATTGGTCGTGGATACAATTTCAGATTAAAGCTTCATCCTGGTAAATGGAAGGAAGGGAAAAGTGGAACGATAAGAATTACGTTTAGAAACGTGATGCGTGCTGGGAGTCAGGAATCTTATATAGATTATCCGTTCTACACTACGATTGATTTAAAAATGGTATCGGAGAAAACATCCTATACAGATAGTGGAGAACCTCTTTTCTATCTTTACCCGCTTCGGTTCGACAAACGATTATACTATGATGAGAATAGAGCAAACGAGGGACTTAAGAAAGATATTACTGAGGCTGATAAAATATGTAAGGCTATAGGTGATGGATGGCGACTTCCCAATGCTAATGAATTGATATTGTCGTATGTTTATCGTGATGCTTTAGGGGGAGATGCAACCCAAGGTAGTGGTTATGCAGGACAAAATATGTTTGGATGGTATGCGGATCGGAATTGGTCTTCATCGGTCGATCCTATTGATTCAAATACGCGTTTTACAATGGACTTCTCAAGTGGTAGAACTACAACTAATTCTATTTGGGATTGGGATAAGCAATACTTTCGGTGTGTCAGAAATGGTGCCAGTAGCGGAGGTTATCCCAAAGTCTCGGGAGCTACTATTATCTCCCGCGACAATAGTGGAGGTGTGAAGTCTTCTATATTGCTTGCTTCAGGTGAATCTCCGGCTCAATATAATAAGGTAGCTCCGAAGTTTGAGGTTGATTTGGTGGATAAGGTAAATACCGGAATGGGCGCAAAGGCCGAATGTGAGGGGAGATCAGGCAATTGGCGGTTACCTACTCAAAGGGAATTATTACTAATCTATGGTTTAGGTGGGATGAAAACCTCTTATAATGGTGATGGTTTTACTGTGCCGACTTGGTCAGGTGGATTCGTGAAGGTTGATAATTGGCTATGGTCACAAACCGTTAGTGAATCCGGTAAGTTTTATGTAGTTGGTCCTAGTCCCAATGCTTCGGAAAATGGTCAACTCCAAACACAATCGTGGGATTATACAGATTCTGGTCTGTCTTGGGTTCATTATCGCTGTGTGAGGACTATAGACTAATTTATAAGAAAGGGGATAGTTTAGCTATCCCCTTTCTTATAATACATCAATAATATTCCTCTGTTTCTCAATAAACGCAATCCTCTGTGCCTCTCCACTTCCCGAAATCAGTGTGGAGTGCCTTTTCAAAGACTGTATCCAGTTTTTTTGTATCTGGCAGATTTGGGGACTTTGTGAGTCCATCGAATTGATAGAATACACTCTGAAAAGGCTGATCTGATAATCCTTCCTGCTAACATAACTGTATGTTGCTTCAAAATCAATGTTCGACAGGTAGATGTATAATTCATGTCCTTCGTTGAATTCACCTTTAATGGATAAGTGCTCCAGATCCGTGAGTAACTGTTGCAACTCATTTTTCAGGTACATGACATCCGATGTGGATATCAGGTTCAATCCGGCAAAGTACTTTATCTCTTTCACGACAGACTGAAAAACATTGCTGTCCCATACAAAGTAGGTTTTTCCTACCTTTCTGATGCTTTCACTCAGCTTTTTATGAGCGTTGATGATCTTTTCAGGCACATGCATATCACTCAGAGAGTTAGGCGTTTTCATCTTCCCATTCTGATAGATCCACCGGCAAATACGGAATTTGGAAAGATATTCATAAGATGAGTAGAGGGTGAAAGGAATGGTGTTGGTGGCGGAATATGTTTCACTGTTTTCATCTCCGTTTACAAGCTGGAATATACGCAGATAGCGTTCTACAATCTCATAGTAGCTTTCCATCAAGTTGGGTGAATGCAGCAGATTCAAATCAAAAGTGACCCGGTTGGATAAGTGGTTTCCAATAATCTGATCGATAGAGATACCCAGATTATGGGAAATGACGGCTATTTCATCAAAGGTGAATGCAACTTCTCCTCGCAGCCTGCGATAAACCGCTTCTTTTCCCATATATAATGTATCCGTCAGATAATTAGCTAAATTATGTCCCGGAGGAATTCTCTCTTTCATTTGATTAATCAACTCTTTTACAATATAATTCTTTGTCATAGCCTTCTTCTTTTTTATTAATAATCAATTATCATAGAACGTTTTGTGACTTATACAAATATAGAACTTGTATATGAAACTTCTATGTATGATTTCATGTGTGCAAGGCGGAGTTATTTTCTGTTTGAAAAGAATGCTAAGGGAAATAGCTGAAACGTGAAACAAAACAGATAGTCGGTCTATCTGTTTTCAATATAGGATAAATATCTTTGGATATATTTCATTATTCGAAAGAAAACGCTACAATGTGCTGATGATTTCTCGCTGCTGCTTAAAGAACTGAATGCGTTGCATCTCGCCGCTTTCGGATATCAGGGTTGAGAATTTCTTTAATGATTGAATCCACTCCTTCAATCCGCGGAACATTTCGGGATCCTGTGTCGTAATGGAGTTGATGGAATAGATGCGGATCAGGCTGAGTTGCGTGGAACTTGTCTCCAAATAACTATAGGTCGCTTCGAAGTTGATATTCGAAATATAGATTCTGACGTCGTTGCCTGCTTTGCTTTTCCCTCGGGCGGCCAATGCCTCCATTTCATCTATCAATACGAACAATTCTTCTTTCAGGAGATTCTTGTCTTCATCCGTAATGAGGTGGATGCTGCAAAAGTATTGGATGTCCGTGACCAGGTGACTGAAAATCATATTGTCCCAGATGTAGTCTACGGAATGGATGCGGGATACCATTCGGGCATACTCCTTTTGTTTGTCTACCATATTCTGCGGAATATTCAATTCATCAAAATGCTTGCATCGGATGTTTTCATTCTGATACATCCATTTGAATAAGCGGAATTTGGAGAGCATGTCATAATTCAGAGAGAGAGTCTGGGGAATGATGTTGGAGGAGGTTCCTATTTCCGAGTTCTCATCTTCCTCGACTGCATGAAACAGTTCTACCTGCTTTTCTAATATGGAATAGTAGGTTTCGAGAGGCTTGTTGCTGCCCACTATATTCATGTCGAATACAGCATTGTCCTGGAAACTTACGCCTATCATCTTATCCAGTGATATACCCAGTTTTCTGGATATAATAGCGGCTTCGGTCAGTGTGAAAGGTACTTCACCCCGTAGCCGGCGGTATATAGCTTCTTTGCCTATATAAAGAATGTCCATTAAAGCATTGGCAAGATTGTCTTTGGATGGGAGTTTCTCTCTGACGGCATTTACTAATCCTGTGTTTAACTCGTTTGTTATCATAATCTTCTGTGTGAGTTAGAGATTTGTCTATTGTCTATTTAACACTTTTCGAGGGCTACTTGTTTCGGAAATCGTAACATTTCTTTTTAGAGATACCCCATTTCCGAAAAAAGTGCCGGATCTTGTTTACCTCGTCATATATAGAAAACCCGGATGCTTGATCTTTCTTGTTCTTGCCACAAATGTATATGCATTGTGATGTAATTTTGTAGTGCAGTTAAGAAGCTGTTATTACTAACTAATAAGGAATAGAATAAATGATGAAAGATAGAAAGAAAATGGCGGCTGAGCTACATCATAGGAAGCAGGAAGGAAATGGAACTTCGATGATTTTCGGAAGAAAGGTTCCTGTTATTAAGGAAGTGTACGATCCGTTGACGGGTTTGCGTAATGGCACGATTACTCCGAATGCTCCGGTCGTTATTACAGGTGAAAACCTGTGTCTATCTTCACTTGGAACTATTTACCTGGGTCTTTCTCCCGTCTCCGATAAGGGCACATTGATACATGTTAAAAGAGTGTTTAAGTATACCGACACAGAGGTGTTGGTGATCCTGCCTAATTTGGAGCCGGGAGAATACTCCCCGGTAATGATGATTCATACTGGTGATAAGGTAGATTTTACCTATACGTTGCCGGTATCGTGGAAGGTGCTTGATGAAAGGTATGTGAACCTTTTTGTAAGAAGAAGCTGTAGCGATTTGATTTGATATTCTTTAAGCTTGGAATAAAAACATAGAGATATTTGAACGTTGAATATGAAAAAAACGTATCTTTTGAAGGTGAACAAGTGACATATAGTATTGTGTATATGTCCTCCTTCCTCTTTTTATCTTGTGAATGCGGAGTACTTTAGGTGGCTCCGCATTCTTTTTAGGTTCTGATTCGTACAGAAGTGAAACTCGTTACGCTTTATTCCGGACAAAAAGTAACTGGAATGATTCTTTTAGTGACAGAGGCTTTTCCGAAAATATCCGAAATAGACTCCGGATGCATAATATGCAGAATATACATCCATGTTTTTTGCATAAAACAAGCTGTATATGCAATACGTATGCAAGAAACTATACTTCTTTCACAAAGGAACTATGGATGGGATGCGAACAATCTATAGATGGGACATGAATAATCTATATATCTGATGCGAACTATCTATAGATGGGAGACGAACGGTCTATATATGGAAGACAGACCATCTGTTTTCAGCTTACAGACCGTCTGTTTTTCTTTTATTAGAGTTGTATGTATTTCTGTATTGAACTGTCAGCCAGTGAAATGCCGATATTCGCTCGTTTCTTTTTGTTCTTCCCTGTAACGGGACGGAAATATGGCATTCTCGTTATGCATAAAAAGCAAAGTGTCAAAATGAAACTATTGAGTAGGTAGAATAATATAAATTCACCGATAGAATAGTTTATAATTAGTTACGGGCTACAGGCACGAATGATAGGTGCCTTGTAGCCCGTAATTAATAGTATGGACGCGTCAGGTGGTTGAGACTGCTTAATGGGAATCCTTAAAGATAGACTTTGCGATACCCATTTCCAGTCCGCGCAGTTCTGCCAGTCCGCGCAGGCGGCCGATGCAGGAGTATCCCGGATTGGTTTTTTTCTTCAGGTCGTCCACCATCTGGTGTCCGTGGTCGGGACGCATGGGGATGGATACTTGTCTCTTCTGTTGCAGTTCGAGGAAAGCTTTCATGACGTGATACATATCCACATCACCTTCCAGGTGGTTGGCTTCGTAGAAGTTGCCTTCTGCGTCACGCTGTGTGCTGCGGAAGTGGACGAAGTTGATACGGTCACCGAATTGCTTCATCATGCCTTCCAGGTCGTTGGAGCTGCTTACACCGAGCGAACCGGTGCAAAGACAAAGTCCGTTGCTCTTGTTGGGAACGGCATCTATCAGTGCTTGGAAATCGGCAGCGCTGCTCATAATGCGCGGCAGGCCGAGGATGGAGCAGGGGGGATCATCCGGATGGATAACCAGCTCTACACCGGCTTCGTCGGCAACCGGAGTGATTTCCTGCAAGAAGTAAATCAAGTTGGCACGCAGCTTTTCAGGTGTGATGTCTTTGTAGCGGTCGAGTTCCTGCTGGAATTGCTCCAGTGTGAAGCTCTCTTCCGAACCGGGCAGTCCGGCAATCATGTTGCGGATGAGCAGTTGCTT
>OHUA01000635.1_pt1 | contig 16631 bp, 10 predicted proteins | sample 1579051 | NCBI WGS metagenome assembly OHUA01 (sample SAMEA3879559, study PRJEB24766) | human gut metagenome | biome: human-associated habitat; feature: feces | place: USA | collected 1985/1987 | reverse complement strand
TGTAGTTATAGCTCCTCTATGCAAAAAGTCTGCCAGAAGAACAAAATAGGACATATAAAGAAAAAAGGGAAAAAATATCCCTTTGTGTAAGACAAATGGGATATATGGATGAAAAGGTGCCTGAAATGTCCTGCTGTGATATCTGTATGGGACATATAGACAAAAAGATAATAAAAAAGTCCTTCTGTAAAAGTCTAACGGGACATATGGACGAGAAGATGCTACAAATGTCCTGTTATGACATTTGTATGGGACATAATAAGAACTTTTTTTCGCATATGTCCCAGCTGACAGGAAAAGCAGGACATAATATACAAATTTTTCTCCATATGTCCCGGTTTTTCATAGAATGCATATTCATAAAATATGAAAAGTATTATGGAAACATCATTGAAAAGAATTGTTCATCTGTTACTGTTAGCTGCATTGTCAATATTAACAGTCAATGCCAAAGTTATCAGCTATCCAGCTCCGAAAGGAGAGACTTTATCTTCCGATTATATGGTAGAGGTGGATGGCGTTTCGGTACCCGTTTATATGGCGAAAACACAGCATCATGATAAAAAATATTCGATTGCATATTTTGATTTCTCAGGAACAGTGACTGTTAAGATTAAGAGTAAACTATCTCTGGATCACTTGAATATATTACCGGATAAATATGCAATTCATCCTTCTGTTAATAAAGATATTGCTACTTTCCATCTGAACGAACCTTGTGATATATCTTTTGAGCCGGATGGTTGTAACAGCCCGTTGATTCTATTCTGTAATGAATTGGAAACAGATATTCCTTCAAAGAATGATCCGAATGTTATTTATTTTGGTCCTGGGGAACATAATCCTGAAAACGGTTTGATCAGACTGGGCAGTAATCAAACACTTTATCTGGCAGGGGGTGCGGTAGTCAATGCCGGTATAGAGGCTACAGGCGATAATATTACAATTTGCGGTAGGGGAATTTTAGATGGTTCCGATTGGGAACATAATGCCGGCCCCACTGACTATATGATAAATGCTAAGAACTGCAATAATTTGGTAATGAGGGATATTATCATAAAAGGTTCTTATTATTGGACTATTGTACCTCAGAATTGTGACCGGGTTTTGATAGATCGTATTCGTTTGGCAGGTTCCCGTGTAGGTAATGATGACGGTGTAGATCCTTGCAATTCCAGTAACGTGACGATTCGGAATTGTTTTTTTCGGACAGATGATGATTCGGTTTCTCCGAAGGGGATAACCCGTGCCGGAGGAGAAAGAGAATCAAAACCGGTTGAGAACATAGTAGTAGAGAACTGTGTGTTCTGGGTTGATTTTGCCAATGTATTTCGTATGGCAACGGAAAGCAGTTGTCCGGTATTTCGTAATTTCACAGCGCGTAATGTGGATGTGATTCATTTTCCTGACCGTGACCGTGTTCAGATATTCTGGTTGCATCCTACAGGAGAAATGCCAATGGAGAATTTGTGTTTTGAGAATATCAGGATTAATGGAGAAATTCCGTATAATCTGATAAAGCTGACACCTGCACTTCAGTTAGTGGGTACACGTCCGATAGAGAAACCTACTCCGAATGATATAAAGGTGGGACCTGGCAGACGTGGTCCCGGAAGTTGTGGTTATGGAGAATTTGTAGTTGTTCCTTCTTATGGTCCTTATATTCATAATGTAACTTTCCGTAATATTACCACTTATGGCAAAGAAAGTGATCGCAAGGCGGAAAGAGGAGCCGTACTGATTCAGGGAATCGATGAACGGCATGATGTTTCCGGTATCATATTCGATAATGTCGAATACTATGGCACAAGAATAGGTGCTGATAGCCCGAATATACAAACTGGCGATTTTGTGAAACACGTACAATATGTAAAGTAATAATATAAAGTAGAATTCTGAAATGAAAAAATTATTTGTAGGAGTGTTATGGGTAGCTTTGTCTTTGAGTGTACAGGGCAAGGAGGTGAATATGACATCACCGGATGGAAAATACCAGTTTACGTTGAGTGATAGCGGTGGACAATTACACTATTCTTTGACCTGGAACGGAAAACAGACAGTAAAACCTTCCTTATTGGGAATCAATGCAAATGTAGAATGGCGGGATGGAGTTGAAATCGGAACTGTGGATAGTAGTCGGAAAGATACGATCTGGCATCCGGTCTATGGTGAAAGAAGTGAAATTAAAGACTGCTATAATGCATGGAAAATACTTGTCAATCGTCAGAATGGACGTGATAAGTTGATTCTTGATATCCGTGCCTATGATGAGGGAATTGCCTTCCGTTACCATTTTCCGGGCGGACAATATCTGAAGATTACAGATGAGTATACAGAATATACCATGCCCGAAGGTACTAAAGCCTATTTTACCCCTAAAGCTCAGACCCCGTATTCTTATCTGCCTCTTGAAAACTGGCCGGGCGAGTCGGACCGTCCATTGCTGCTGACACTGGCAGGTGGAGGATATGTCTGCCTGGCTGAAGCGCAAGTGGTTGATTATGTACGTACGAAGTTCAATGTGTCATCGACTAAAAAGAATACGATTATATCGGCTATGTATGGTCCGGTAGAAGATATTGCACCTTATTCTACTCCGTGGCGTGTAATCATGGCTGCCGAATGTCCGGTCGATTTAATTAATAACAATGATATTGTCTTGAATCTGAATCCGGCTTGCAAGCTGGCTGATACTTCTTGGATCAAACCCGGGAAAGTATTCCGTTCGGGCGACTTGAAACAAGATAGAGTAAAAGCAGCCATTGACTTTGCGGCAGAACGTGGTATTCAGTATGTGCACATGGATGCAGGATGGTACGGACCGGAAATGAAAATGAGTTCGGACGCTACTACTGTTTCTCCTGATAAAGACCTTGATATACCCGCTTTGTGTAACTATGCCGAATCGAAAGGAATCGGACTTATAGTGTATGTCAATCAGCGCGCATTAGTGCAGCAGTTGGATACTTTATTGCCATTGTATAAGAAATGGGGGCTGAAAGGTGTCAAGTTCGGTTTTGTACAGATAGGTAATCAGCGTTGGAGTACCTGGCTGCATGATGCAGTTCGTAAATGTGGAGAATATGGTCTGATGGTAGATATTCATGACGAATATCGTCCGACAGGTTTCAGCCGTACTTATCCTAATCTGATGACGCAGGAGGGTATTCGTGGAAATGAAGAAATGCCGGATGCCACACACAATACGACTCTTCCTTTCACCCGCTATCTGGCAGGTGCAGGAGACTATACGCTTTGCTATTTCAATAATCGGGTGAAGAATACGAAAGCACATCAGTTGGCGATGGCAGCTGTGTATTACAGTCCTTTGCAATTTATGTTTTGGTATGACAGACCGGAATTCTACCAGGGAGAAGAAGAACTGGAATTTTGGAAAGCAATTCCGAGTGTATGGGATGACAGTCGCGCGTTAGATGGAGAGATTGGTGAATATATCGTTCAGGCACGTCGTTCGGGGAATGACTGGTTTGTAGGAGCAATGACGAATACGGAAGCCCGCACAATTACATTGACTACGGATTTTCTGGAACCGGGTAAGAAGTATATGCTTCACCTGTACGAAGATGACGACAAATTGAATACACGCACAAAAGTACGCAGTACTCATAAGAAGATAAAAGCCGGAGATAAGCTTGTTTTGAAGCTAAAAGCGAGTGGCGGAGCCGCATTGCATTTCACTCCATTGGAAAAATAAATATGATAAATAATAAAGCAGGAAATAACATACTGCAAGAATTAGTTGCACGACACCCGGGTGTCAGGCGTACCGAGACCCGGATGTCAGGCATACCAACACCCGGGTGTCAGCATGCTTGAGATCCGGGTGTCATACAACTTGTTTATATAGCACAAATATTTCTTGAATACATATCGTTTCATTCATTTTTGGTACTATAATTAATCAACCACTTCACCATCTCCGGATCATAATGGGAGAAGAAAAGGGTTTTAGCTGTATCAAGCGCAGCGATGGCCGCCATATCGTCCGGTGTTAACTAAAAATCGAAAACATTGAAATTCTCCATCATACGTTCTTTATGAGTCGATTTAGGAATCACGATAATATCGCGTTGAATCAGATAACGCAGTGCGACCTGTGCCACTGATTTGCCATATTCTTTACCGATTTCCTGAAGAGTCGGATTGGTAAAGAAGTCGTTTCTACCTTCAGCAAACGGTCCCCATGACATAATTTTAGTACCATATTCTTTCATTACTTCCTGCAACTTTATCTGTTGGTTGAAAACGTGTGTCTCCACCTGATTGACAGCAGGAGTGACTTCGCAGAATTCCGCCAAGTCGACAAAACGGTCAGGATAGAAGTTGCTGACACCGATCGCACGGAGTTTGCCGGCCTTATATGCTTCTTCCATAGCCCGGTAAGTTCCATAATAATCACCGAATGGCTGATGAATGAGCAGTAAGTCTATATAATCACTTTTTAATTTGTGAAGTGATTCATCAATAGAAGCTTTAGCTTTTTCGTAACCGGCATTTGAAATCCATACTTTTGTAGTGATGAACAGTTCCTCGCGTGGCACACCGCATTTGCTGATTGCATTTCCTACACCTTCTTCATTATGATAGGCTTGTGCCGTATCAATAGAACGATAACCCACACTGATTGCATCCGACACGCAACGTTCACACTCTTCAGGCGTAACCTGATAAACACCATAACCTAAAATAGGCATTTCAATGCCATTGTTCAATTTTACTTTTTCCATAATCGAGTATATTAAATTAAAAGCATATTCTAATGTTTTTATTATCTTTATTTCCTCTATGCAAAGTTAGTCTGTAAAAGGTAATCTGTTTTTATATAGATTACGGGTTTTGCCACCATTTTTACGGATAACGCTATCTTTGCATTTAATATCTACTATTATATATAGTCGTTTTTTGAGTATTTTGTTCTTCATATTCGTAATATAGGAAGTTAAATCAATTAAAAGAAGCATTATGAATAAATATTTTCTTGTTGTATTGTTGTCATTATTCATGCAGGTTGCTAAGGTGGCAGCAGCTCCCTGGCAGTGGTCCGTAGAGATAAAAGAGCTGATTTCAGAAGAGACAAACGCCCATCCTTCTGCCTATCTATGGATACCGGAAAACTGCAAACAAGTCCGTGCCGTCATCATCGGGCAACATAATATGACCGAAGAAACAATTTTCGAGCATCCTGAATTTCGGAAGAATATGGGCAAACTGGGAATTGCAGAGATATGGATCACTCCCGGAATAGACCAACGCTGGGACGTGACAAAAGGTACCCAACAAATCTTTGAAACAATGATGAAGAACTTGTCTGAAATAAGCGGATATACAGAACTGGAGTTTGCCCCGGTTATACCTATCGGACACTCGGCAATGGCTACTTATCCGTGGAACTTTGCCGCCTGGAATCCTGAACGTACATTGGCCGTACTCTCTATTCACGGTGATTCTCCCAGAACTCATTTGACGGGTTACGGGCGTGCGAATTTGGATTGGGGAACCCGTACGATTGAAGGTATCCCCTCATTAATGGTAATGGGAGAGGACGAATGGTGGGAAGACCGGTTGATAACCTCTTTCGATTATCGTCGTGAATATCCGAATGCTCCCCTTTCATTTCTTGCTGATGCAGGACACGGACATTTCGACATATCCGATGAATTGATTGATTATCTTTCCCTCTTTCTGAAAAAGACAGTGGAATATCGGTTGCCGGAGCATTCGTCATTGGATGCTCCGATTCAGTTAATTCCGGTAGAAGCAAAGAATGGCTGGCTGGCAGACCGTTGGCGAAAGAATGAAAAGCCTACAGCCGAAGCCGCTTCCTATGATAAGTATAAAGGAGACAAGAACCATGCGTTTTGGTATTTTGATAAGGAAATGGCAGATGCCACAGAAAAATATTACGCCAATGAGCGTGGAAAGACAGAGCAGTATATCGGCTTTGAGCAAAAAGGAAAACTGATAACTTTCAATCCGAAATCCCATGTACGTATGTCTCCTTCTTTTCAACCCGAAGCGGACGGAGTCACTTTCCACCTGAAAGCAGTGTACACAGATACGTTAAGGAACGAATATTCAAAAGAACACAGTACGCATCCCATTCGAATGTCGAGAATTTGCGGTCCGGTGGAAGTGGTGAATGATACAACTTTTACTGTTCGTTTCTATCGGATGGGATTGGATAATCCTAAACGTACAGGAGGCATCTGTCTGATGGCTTCCGTAAAACAGGATCATAAATACCGGAGTGCCGTTCAGCAGGTAGAGATTCGTATTCCTTACCGGAATAAGGAAGGGATATCCCAACGTATAATTTTCCCGAAACTATCCGATGTAAAAGCTTCAGTGAAAAAAATAAGTTTAAATGGAACTGCTGACTCCGGCCTTCCGGTTTACTATTATGTAAAAGAAGGTCCGGCAGAGATAAAGGGAGATAAACTGGTATTGACTAAAATTCCCCCACGTGCAAAATTTCCGGTAAAGGTGACAGTGGTAGCCTGGCAATATGGGCGTAGCGGAGAACCTAAAGTGCAGACTGCTGAAGCAGTAGAACAGAGCTTTTATATTACTGCCCGTTAGTTTGACAAAGAGATTGTCCAAGGAATCAGAGTACTAATTCCTTGAACAATCTTTCCAAAGTCTTATCTAAATCAGTAGAAAATCCCGGATGTGGGCGAGATACTTGTATGCAGGAACTTTTTACTGCAGTCAGCCAACGAAATCTGTCAGGAATATCCATATTGGCTATGGCTCCTCCCTCTTTATTTCCCATGCATATCTTGTCAAAGACCTGTAACCCTTCTTTCAGGCAATTCATATCCAGTTCGGAAGAAAACAGTTTTAGTTTGTTCTCATCTATCGTATAGAGGGATTTCAGGTATTTGGCTTGTTTGGAAAACAACACAATCCCCATATTGATAAACTCCTCCCGTTCTACTTTAGGAACGAAACGGATGACTGCGTATTCATATAAGTGCCTTTCTTGCATTTTGCGCTTCATTTACAAATGTTTCGGAATGTTTCATCCTTTCTTCTAAGAATCGAATATAAATGTCTCTCAAATCCTGTGGAGTTTCTGTGCCTTCTGTCCAGTTCAACCAGTCGTCGGGAATAGCATTGACTATCTCACGGATTTTATCAGAAGTCAATATCTGTCTGAATTCGATATCTACTTCTTCCAGTCTATCGGCAAACGGTAATAATACATGATCTTTTATCTGTACAAAAGGAACCAGTGCCTGTTTTTGCCAGTTAGTCCAGGAATGGTGGAAATAAAGGGACGCCCCATGATCTATCAGCCATAGTTCTTTGTGCCATATCAACATATTGGTGTTTTTAATGGTACGGTCTACGTTAGTCAGCAAGGCATCCAGCCATACTACTTGCGAAGCCGTTTTTCCATCTACTTGATGTACTATCGGATCAAAGGTCAACGAACCGGAAAGGAAATGCAATCCCATATTCAGTCCTCGACTCCATTGAAGTAAATCCTGTATCTCTTCGTCTGCTTCCGTTCGTCCGAAGGCCTCGTCCAGATTCAGAAAAACTATTTCGGGGACTCTGAAACCCAGTGCACGGGCTATCTCCCCACCAATCAGTTCGGCAATCAGCGCTTTTGTTCCGTGTCCTGCCCCTCTGAATTTGACTACATACTTAAATTCATCGTCAGCTTCGGCTAGAGCAGGCAATGAGCCTCCCTCACGCAGAGGAAGAATATATCTTGTAACATTTGCCGTACGTAAATCCATGTAGCTCCTTTCTTTAATTTGGGGAATAAAGATAGGACGTTTCAGATGAATTTTATAAGAAAGTGGGCTTTAAATTAAAGAATTGTAGCTTAATTAAATAATTTTGTGGCTTTGAGTGTTTAAGGCACCTTGTTCGTATCTTATAGATAAAAGATAGAAATAATATGAATAAGAAAGTTTTAGTTACGGTAATCTTGTTTGGTTCATTGACAGTATCGGGTATAGTGTCAGCTCAATCTGTATATCCCGGACAACATCAGGGAAAGTTGAAAAAGGAAACAGTGGCTCCCCTTCAGGCGGAAAGTTTTGATTTGAAAGATGTTCGCCTGTTGCCAAGTCGTTTCCGTGATAATATGCTTCGGGATTCTGCCTGGATGACGTCAATAGATGTGAATCGTCTGCTACATAGCTTCCGTACCAATGCCGGTGTATTTGCCGGACGTGAGGGCGGATATATGACAGTGAAGAAACTGGGTGGTTGGGAATCCTTGGACTGTGAGCTTCGCGGACATACTACCGGACACATGCTCTCGGCACTTGGTTTGATGTACGCAGCTACCGGCAGTGAGATATTCAAACTGAAAGGCGATAGCTTGGTTAACGGATTGGAAGAAGTGCAGAATGCACTGAAAAACGGGTATTTGAGTGCCTGGCCCGAAGAACTGATAAACCGGAATATTCAGGGAAAAGGTGTATGGGCTCCCTGGTATACTCTGCACAAACTTTTCTCCGGGCTGATAGATCAATATCTGTATGCGGATAATAAGAAAGCATTGACTATCGTCACCCGAATGGGTGATTGGGCATACAATAAATTGAAACCCCTTAGTGAAGAAACACGTAAACTTATGATCCGCAATGAATTTGGCGGTATCAATGAGTCATTCTATAATTTATACTCAATAACGGGAGATGAACGTTATCGCTGGCTGGCGGAATATTTCTACCACAATGACGTAATCGACCCATTGAAAGAACTTCGTGATGACTTGGGAACGAAGCATACCAATACTTTCATCCCGAAAGTGATAGCCGAAGCCCGCAACTACGAGTTAACCCGCAACGAGACAAGCAGGAAACTATCGGAATTCTTCTGGCACACCATGATTGACCATCATACTTTTGCTCCGGGATGTAGCAGTGACAAAGAACACTACTTTGATCCGAAGAAGTTATCCCAACATCTGACCGGCTATACCGGAGAAACTTGTTGTACCTATAATATGCTCAAACTTAGCCGTCATCTTTTCTGCTGGACGGGCGATTCATCTATTGCAGATTATTACGAAAGGGCATTGTATAATCACATCTTGGGACAACAAGACCCTGAAACAGGTATGGTAGCTTATTTTCTGCCTTTGCTTTCCGGGTCTCATAAACTGTATAGCACAAAAGAGAACTCTTTCTGGTGCTGCGTAGGTAGCGGATTTGAGAATCATGCAAAGTTTGGAGAAGCCATCTACTACCATAACAATCAGGGAATATATGTAAATCTATTTATCCCTTCACAGGTAACCTGGAAAGAAAAAGGACTGACAATCCGTCAGGAAACGGAATTCCCACAGGAAGAAACAACACGTTTTACTCTTCAGGCAGAAAATCCTGTCCGCACGACTATTTATCTGCGCTATCCTTCGTGGAGCAAGGATGTAAAAGTTTCGGTGAATGGTAAGAAAATATCTGTAAAACAGAAATCTGGTTCTTATATTGCCATTACCCGTGAATGGAAAGATGGCGATCAAATCTCGGCTACTTATCCGATGCAAATCAAACTGGAAACTACTCCGGATAACCCGGATAAGGCAGCCCTGTTATATGGCCCGTTGGTATTGGCGGGAGAACGGGGAACTGAAGGTATGCAAGCACCTGCTCCTTTCTCAAATCCGGCTCTTTATAATGATTATTATACCTATAATTTTCATGTCCCTGCACATCTGCGCACTTCTTTGAAACTGGATAAGAAACACCCTGAACGTGCTTTGCAACGTGTAGGAAGTGATTTGAAGTTTACGACAGAACAAGGAGATGTGATTCGTCCGCTGTATGATTTACATCACCAGCGCTATGTCGTATATTGGGATTTACAATCAGAATAATAGATAGTAAACAACGATATGAAGAATCGTTTATTAATTGCCGCTTTTGTAAGTATCTGCTTTTTGTCTGGTTCTTGCAAAATATCATCCGGTCAGGGAAGTCGGTATGACTTCTCTTCTTTGGATTCTGTTATCCAAGGATGGGTAGACAAGGGATATTACCCCGGAGCATCCATTTGTGTAGTGAAGAATGATACCGTCATTTTTCAGAAGAACTATCGGGATTATACACCCGATACAAAAGTATATGTCGCTTCTGCCGGAAAATGGGTAGCGGCTGCTGTCATCGGCGTGGTGGTAGACCGTACTGATTTGGGATGGGATGATCCGGTAGAAAAATGGTTGCCGGAATTTAAAGACGATGCTAAAGGTAAGATTCTTCTCCGGCAATTATTATCCCATACATCAGGAGTACGTCCATATCTTCCCGAGCCTCGTGTAGATAACTATAATCATTTGGATTCGGCAGTCACTGAAATTCTTCCTTTGGATACAATCTTTACTCCCGGCACTCGTTTTGAATATGGTGGACTTGCCATGCAAATTGCCGGAAGAATGGCAGAAGTGGCGATGGGAGAGGAGTTTGAGACTCTTTTTCAAGAACTGCTGGCGCAACCTTTGGAAATGAAAAACTCTCATTTTACCCCAATCAACACGGACGGCGGACATGCACCTATGTTAGGGGGCGGACTGTGTACTACAATGAATGATTATCTTCACTTCCTGTCCATGATTTATCACGATGGAATGTATAATGGCAAGCAAATTATATCAGCAGAAACTGTGAAAGAAATGCAGGCCGACCAAGTGAAAGGCGCCATAATCCCTTCGAATAACTCGGATAATTATGTAGCGAAAGGACTGGGACAATCCCACAATGGAGTCTACGGATTAGGAGAATGGCGTGAATTAATAGATAAAAAGACAGGTGAAGCTTATCAGATTAGTTCACCGGGATGGGCCGGTGCTTATCCGTGGATAAATAAACACGATAAAGTTTACGGATTCTTCATCTCCCATGTAGCAGGTTCTTCTGCTAAAGAAGACGGTTTTTCTTCTTTCTTTGGCAGCCCTGTCATTTCACGGACCGTTTCAGAAATACTGAAAGGTAAGCCATTGGTTGTCAAACAAGGACGTATCAATGTAGGAAATGGCTCTCTATACTATGAGGAAGCCGGTCAGGGTGAACCGATCATCTTTGTACACGGTCATTCGCTTGACCATCGTATGTGGGATGAGCAATTTTCAGTGTTTGCGAAAAAGTATCATGTCATTCGTTATGATTTAAGAGGATACGGCATTTCTTCTTCCCAAACAGAAGATTATCAATTTATGCATGTTGAAGATCTGGTTACTTTGATGGACTCTTTGCACATCAAGAAAGCGCATATTGTCGGGCTTTCTTTGGGCGGGTTCATTACTGCTGATATGTTGGCGTATTTCCCAGACCGGATGTTATCGGCTTTTTTAGCCAGTGGAAACATCCGAAAGTCCAAAGGTCCCAGTGAACCGATGACTAAAGAGGAAGCAAAGGTACGTGATGACGAAATAGCTGCCCTGAAAAAGAAAGGAGTGGAGGTGATGAAGAAAGAGTGGTTTGAAGGATTAATGAAATCCGGTGGTAGCCAGCGTGAACGGATGCGTGTGCCTTTGTGGCAGATGATTGACGAATGGGATGCGTGGCAACCGCTGCACAAAGAAGTACGGGTAGTAGCAGGGCTGGATGCTATTGAAGAATTGAAGAAGAGTCACCCTGCTGTACCTGCCTTAATTGTAGAAGGTCATTCTTCTGATAACAAATTTTCAAAAAATCCTCCCATATTGGAATATCTACCTAATGGAAAGCTGAAAATCATAGAGGATTGCGGGCACATGATGAATATGGAGCGACCGGAGGAATTCAATGCAGCTTTAGAAGAATTTTTAATCAATATTGAACAGTAAAATGAAAAAGCAATAAATATCATGAAACAAATAGTTCTATGCCTGATCGGAATATTATTAGCATCGTTTGTATCTGCACAAAAGATAAATCATCCTTCACTTTTGTATACCCCTCAACGCATTCAGCAGGTAAAACAACGTATGCAGAATGAACCGAAATTGCGGGAAGCCTGGGAGGATATTCAGAAAACCGCCGATGAAGCCTTACAAAAGGAAGATTTCAATCGGTTGGATTATTTGTCGTTGGCCTATCTGATGACGGATAATAAAGAGTATGCAAATATAATCAAAGAGATTCTTTTGAAAGCTGTGGAAGCCGAATCCTGGGGAGATATGGAAATGATGGCACGTATTCCAGTCTGGCGTTCGCAACTGGGCATGGCACATAAGAGCTTCCTTTCTGCCATAGGATATGATGCGGCTTATAACATAATGTCTTCTTCGGAAAGAAAAAAGATTGCCGAAGGCTTGAAACGATTGGCTGTAGAGCCTGCTTTGGGCGACTGGCTGTTGGAACCTGCCCGAATCCATTCTTTGAACTCTATGGGACACAACTGGTGGACTTCCTGCGTATGCCAGGGTGGAATATTAGCATTAAGCCTACAGAATGAACTTCCCGAAGTAAAAGATTGGGTGGAGCAACTTCATGAATCACTTCCCGAATGGTTTGACTTTGCCGGCGATGCCTTGCAACAGAAAGCAAAGAGTTTTGATGAGGCCGGAGGAATGTATGAAAGTTTGAATTATGCAAACTTTGGTATTCAGGAAGCCCTATTGTTTCGAATCGCTTGGATAAACACTCATCCGGGACAAAATCCCGGCAATATACCCCAATTGGCAAAACTTCCGAACTACTTTTCTCAAGTATGCTATCCTCGTACAGGTATGCTGTATAGTTTGAATTTTGGTGATAGTCATAAGAATGTATCAGCAGAATCCAGTATGATGTTATTGTATGCATTGGGACTGAAAGACCCGACTATTCTGTGGTATATAACCCAAGTAGAGCAAGGACAGCATCGCGATGGATTTTTCCTGAATCGTCCGATGGGCTTTCTCTATACCCCTGATTTGAGTAAAGCTCCCGTAACTCCCGATTTGAAAACCTCACAGCTATTCTCGGATTTCGGTTGGGCCACCATGCGTACTTCTTGGGAGAAGGATGCTACGATGCTTGCTGTGAAAAGCGGTCATACGTGGAATCATTCCCATGCGGATGCCAACTCCTTTATTGTTTTTCATAAAGGCGTTGATATTATCAAGGATGGAGGAAACTGCTGGTATCCCAATCCTGCCTATCGCAACTATTTTTTTCAAAGCCAGGCACATAATGTAGTCCTGTTCAACGGGGAGGGACAACCTCGTGAACAACAGTATAGCGGCTCTACTTTGCGAGGAAATCTTTATCATCTCTTGGATGCGGGCAATGTGAAATATGTTTTGGCCAATGGAACAGGTCCTGTCTCTAATAATTTCAGCCGTAACTTCCGTCATTTCCTGTGGATGGATAATGTGATTTATATGATTGATGATTTGAAGACACATAAGGTAGGACAGTTCGAATGGTTATGGCATACCAATGGAACTTATAAGAAATCGGGAATTGACGTGAATGTGACAAACGGAAATTCTTCAGTAGTCATCCGTCCTTTATATCCCCGCATGCTGGCTAAGTCCGATTTTGTGCACGACTATCCCGAAGATTTATATTGGGAAGAAATAGAAGCTCCTACGGAAGATTTGAAAGGAACCGAAAAATATTATTCATTCCATTTACCAGCCGAGGTGAACCGTGTGAAAGGACTTACAGCTATTATTCTGAAAGACGCTCCCGATGAAAAAGACCTGCCTCAAATGGAAAGACGTGAAGGGCAGGACTGGATAGGGCTTCGTATCCGTCATAAAGGTAAAATTACCGATTTATATATCAACCAACTGGCGGACGGAAGATTAATGCACAGTAATTCATGGATTATGCCCGACGGCTGGATGACAGATGCTTATATGTTTGCAGTTTCTTACCCAGAAGGTACTGAAGCAAAGAACGCTAAGGACTTCTTTATTGCTTATGGAAGTGCATTGAGACGGGGTAATGAAACTTACTTTTCATCATTGGCTAAGCTGTTCGTTATTCAGAAAGCAGAAGATAAGAAACTTGATCTTTGGATAAACGGACAGCCGAAGATAAATACCACCTTTAGAAGCACAAAGAAGCCTGTGTCTGTAGAAGTGAATGATAAGAAAATCCCGGTAGTTTATCAGAAATCACAGATAAAGGTGAAACTGTAAATTATGTATATCCAGGATAGATTCTATCTTTTTAAAGAGAGTAAGTTCCTTGTTTTTTGTGCAAACCTATATAAAATCCGAGATATTTTATGTAGGTTTGCATTGTTTCATTAAATATGAATCCTCTATGCATAATCTAATACGACATATAGTAAAGGCTTTGACTACTCTTTGTCTGCTACTCATAAATATACCTATTTATCCGATTTCTTACTCTTTCCGCAGCATTTCCGAAACAGACGGACTTTCCGACCTGATGGTCAGTTCTTTTTATAAAGATTCATTAGGCTATATTTGGATTGGCACGGCAAGTTCTGTTGAACGTTTTGACGGAGTCCATTTGAAACATTATCCCATATTAGGGAATAATGAAAAACTAAAATGGGTGAATGTAATAACAGAGACGACTGGTAATAGGATATGGATAGGGAATGATATGGGATTGTGGACGGTTCATAAGGAAACAGAAAAACTGGAACCCTTTAGTCCGGAGACTATTAATTGTGGTGTTCGTGCCCTTTTACCAACTCGGGATGGAGGATTGTATCGAAATAATCAATTGGAGCGACTGGCAGTAAGTTCCGACATCTTATCGGCAGAAAATTTCATCGTTGCATTGAATTTGGATGAAAATGGAGCTTTATGGATTCTTACCAAAGGTGGATTACATTCCATGAATATTTCAAACCGGAAAATAACCTCTTATCCATACAAGCAGGGATTCTCCTATAGAAATATGACACGTATCGGCAAAAAGCTTTATTTAGGAACAATGGATCATGGGTTGCTATGTTTTGATATCTCGACGGGTGAATTTAAAGAAAATATTATTGACTTGGGTTGTAATGTTATCATGTCTCTCTCCAGTGATGAAAAGAATTTGTTGTATATAGGCACTGATGGAAACGGGGTACATTTTGTTTCTGCGAATAATATGAAGATTGTTCGTTCCTTTTGTTACGAATCGGGAAATAAACAGGCGATCCGTTCCAATTCTGTCTATGCATTATTGGTTGATAGGGAAGGAGTGATTTGGATTGGTTTTTATCAGTTAGGCTTGGATTATACACTATATCAGAGCGGGTTATTTTCTACCTATGCCTATCTTCCTTATTTCGACTCAAAAGAGATGCCTGTTCGTGCAATAGCTGTTTCGAAAGACGAGAAACTGATAGGTTCGCGCAATGGACTTTTCTATATAGATGAAAAGAAACAGCGGTTTAAAAGTTTTAAGGTTCCCGAATTACGTTCCAATATGATTTTGTGTATTTATGCTTTTGAAGGAAAGTATTACATAGGTACTTATGGTGGCGGTATATATATCCTCAATCCTTCCACGTTGACTTTATCTGATTTTGAAACAGCAGACTTAAAATCAACTCCATTCCTGAAAGGACATGTGTTTTGCATAAAATCGGATGATGAAGGAAGTTTGTGGATGGCGACGTCTATGGGACTTTACTGTTATAGAGATGGAAAGCAAATCCGGCATTATACTACTGAAAATTCGAAATTACCGGGAGAGAATGTCTATGATATATGTTTTGATTCCACTCGTAAAGGATGGATTTGTACAGAGAACGGTTTATGCATTTGGGATCCATCAACCAATAGTTTGAAGTCGGATATGTTTCCTGAAGGGTTTATTCATAAAGATAAAATCCGGACAGTATACGAAGATTCTAATCATGAGCTTTATTTCCTTCCGGATAAAGGTGCAATTTTTATATCTGATTTGTCGATGAATCATTTTCGGAGAATGCAGTCGGGCACTCCTTTGGATGGAAAGGATGCAATGTTTATTATAGAAGATCATGAAGGTTGGTTGTGGATTGGTACTAATTTGGGCTTATATCGTTATGATAAGAAAGGTAATTTTATTCCCTATAATTTCGTAGATGGCTTGCCCAGTTCTATATTTATTACTTGTTTCCCTGTGATAGATGAAGAGGGTACGATGTGGTTCGGCAATTCGAAAGGTATGATTTATCTGACCTCGGAACAAAATGGCAGAAAAGCAAAATGGCATTATCCGGTTGCTATTACCGATGTATTAGTGAATGGAAAGCAATCGGTTTATGCTAAGATGAGTAGAGAAAATAACGTGTATAAAATAAAATTGGAAGCAGATCAGCGTAATTTGACAATCCGTTTCTCTGGGTTCACTTATTCGGAGCCTGCATATATGTCTTATAAATGTAAGATGGAAGGAATAGATAGCGACTGGCAATTATTGAGTGGACAATCTGAAATAACGTATTATGACTTATTATCCGGCAATTATCAGTTTAGAATTCATCGGGTGGATGATCCGGAGTCGGAAATTTGCCTGATGGTGACTATTGCTCCTCGTTTCAATGCTGTTATGTGGAGTGTGACTGTTTTAGTGATATTGATAATAACCTTGGCTTATATATATTATCGCCGGAGAATGAAACGAAACAACCTAATTCAGTCGAAGGAAAAACAGCAACCGGTAATAGAAGAAAAATATAGAAAGAGTAATGTGACTGAAGAAGAATGTAGGCGCTTG
>OHUA01000629.1_pt1 | contig 16730 bp, 8 predicted proteins | sample 1579051 | NCBI WGS metagenome assembly OHUA01 (sample SAMEA3879559, study PRJEB24766) | human gut metagenome | biome: human-associated habitat; feature: feces | place: USA | collected 1985/1987 | reverse complement strand
TTGGAGTACAGCGGTACTCCTTTTTTTATGCCCATACCTTAACCGTAGTCATTTGAAAACTATATAAGAGTCTTATCAGTGTGTTTCTGACAAGCAAGGACAGCAAAAACCAAACAAATAGATTATTTCATTTTTGTACACTTTTACTACAAACAGATTCTATTAATCAGCATCTTACAAAGGAAAAGTGTACAAAAAATAAAGCTGTATAAAATAGCATTTAGATACCAAGCCATACGGTTACAAGCCACCAACAAATCAAAAAGAAATCCCGCTATTCGGTAATTCCGGAAATTATTAATAATATTGCAACCTATTACGTAAGCACAAGGCATACCTTTGAAGCCTAAATCAATAATATATGATTGCAAACGAAAATAGAAGTGAATTGCTACAATCACTGAAGGAGGGTTCTTTTTCTGCATTCGAGAAGTTATACAATCTGTATAGCGGCAAACTCTATAACTTTATGATGCGTCTCTCTTCCGGCAATCAGTATATGGCCGAAGAAGTAGTGCAGCAGACATTTATCCGCCTGTGGGAAGTGCGTGAGAAAGTGGATCCTACCGAAAATTTCGTTTCTTACCTCTGCACCATAGCCCGTAATCTATCGATGAATATGTACCAGCATCAGACAGTGGAATACATCTATACCGAATACCTGCTGAAAAGCAATCCCGACCGGGATCATCAGACAGAAGAAAGCACAGACCTGCGCTTCCTGAACGACTATATCGATTCGCTGGCCGAAGAACTGCCCCCTTCGCGCAAGAAAATCTTTCTGCTCAGCAAACGTCAGGGCTATACCAATAAAGAAATAGCTGAGAAGATGGGTATTTCAGAAAGTACAGTCGCCACGCAATTGTCACTTGCCGTGAAATTCATGCGCGAGCAATTTGCAAAGCATTATGATAAGCTGATTCTTGTCTTATGGGCCTTTTTTGTTAACGAAATGCAATAATGCCCGATACGTTTGGATACGAAAACAAGGATAACTGTATACTATATAAATAAGTAAGAAGATGGAGAAAGAATATTATAAGAACTTAGCCGAGAAATATTTCGCAGGAGACATCACAGAAGCGGAAATCAGCGAACTGGCCGGATGGATACGCAACAACGTACAACTGTCCGACTGGTGGGAAGAGGAATTTGAGAAATCCGACATTGACATCCCTCTCGCCCTGCGCGACAAGATGTTCGCACGGATCAAGGCGGAAGTCCTCAATGAACCTGTCCGCATCCCTAATACGAAACCTGCCGGACGTTCTCCGCGAAAAGCTCTCGTTCCCGCTTGGGCAAGATGGGCAGCTATGATCTGCATCCCCATTTTCATCGCTTTCTTCACTTACAACATCCTGAGTATTTCGGACACCGATATCCAATCACCCTTTATAGTGAAAGCCGATAAAGGAGACAAAGCCACAGTAGTATTGCCTGATGGAACGGACGTTATCCTCAACTCCGCTTCCCAGCTCAGCTATCTGAGAGATTTCGGCAAAAACGAACGCCGGGTGCAACTGGACGGTGAAGGCTACTTTAAAGTAGCACACGATACCCGTCATACTTTTATTGTCCAAGTGGGCGAACTGGAAGTAAAGGTCCTGGGCACCGTATTCAACGTCTGCGCTTATCAAGATGAACAGGATGTAACCGTGGTGTTACTGGAAGGAAAAGTCGGTGTGCATACTCCTTCTTCCTCCCTGATCATGAAACCCGGAGAGAAAATGAACTATAATAAATCCACCCACAAATTCACTACCGAGAAAGTCTATCCCGAAGATTACGTGACATGGACCAAAGGCAGCCTGTATTTCCAGAATGAATCTCTGGACAATATCATGAAAGCCCTTTCACGCGTTTATGACGTCACGATACACATCGACTCTCCGCGAATTGCAAAAGAGCGGTTTACCGGAACAATACCCGGTGGTGGTATACAGAATGCTTTGAATATTATAATGTTAACCTCTCCGTTCCGTTACGAAGTAAAGGACTCTGTCATTGTATTAAAAGAGAAATAAGCTCCTCTTTGTTAATGTGAGTTAAAAACAGAGAGTCGCTTGGACAGCAGTATGAGGGAACCTGTATACCTATCAAACCCTTTTAATTTATTTGATATGAAAGACAGGAAAACCAAAAATCTAAGAACTATGCGGGCTCTCTGCCTCTCTTTGTTCTTGAGTGTATCACTGAGCCTTTTCTCGCAAATCACCGTCACCGTGGAAAATACTCCGCTGCGTGCCGCACTGAAAAAGATCGAGCAGGTCAGTGATTACAAATTCTTCTACAATGAAAAACTGGCAGGACTAGATCAGGCAGTCACTTTCAGCGTAAGTAATGCCACCATCGCCCAGACCATGCAGAAAGTGCTGGCGGGAAAAGAACTGACTTACAAGATGGAAAGTGACAATGTAGTGGTATTGCTGCACAAAGAGGCTGTCAGCCAGAAGACCAAAACCATTACCGGAACAATAGTCGATTCGTCCGGGGAACCGGTTATCGGTGCCAGCATTGTAGTGAAAGGAACCACCAACGGCACTATCACCGATGTAGACGGAAACTACTCATTGTCAAACGTCCCGGAGAACTCTACCGTCAGTATCTCTTATATAGGTTATCAACCGTTGAGCTATCCGGCATCCAGCAAGGAACTCTCCAGAGTAATATTAAAGGAAGATGCCGAAATGCTGGATGAAGTGGTGGTGATAGGGTATGGCACCATGAAGAAAAGCGACCTTACAGGAGCAGTGTCCTCCATCGGTAACAAGGATATCAAGGATTCCCCCGTATCCAATTTGGGACAAGCCATCCAGGGAAAAATCTCAGGTGTGCAGATTGTAGATGCCGGTAAACCGGGAGACAATGTATCCATCAAGATTCGTGGTTTGGGTTCTATCAACAACTGCGACCCGCTGGTCGTGATTGACGGAGTGCCTACCGACTTGGGCTTGTCTTCCTTAAATATGGCCGATGTGGAACGTTTGGATGTATTGAAGGATGCTTCGGCCACAGCCATCTACGGTTCCCGGGGAGCTAATGGAGTTGTGATGATTACCACCAAACGCGGTACGGAAGGAAAAGGAAAACTTGCTGTATCTGCCAATTACTCTTTCCAGAATGCTACGAACGTACCTTCTTTATTGAACGCGGCGCAGTATGCCGAGTTGAGTAATGACATGATGGTGAACAGTGGACGCAATCCTAATCCGGAATGGGCCAATCCTTCTGAATTGGGTGCAGGTACCGACTGGATGGATGAATTGCTCCGTACAGGTGTGATGCAGAACTATACGGTAAGTTATTCCGGCGGTAACGAGAAATCCCATTATTATGTCTCCGGTGGTTTTCTGGATCAGTCGGGCATCGTGAAGAGTGTGAACTACCGTCGTTTCACGTTCCAGTCCAACAGTGACGCACAAGTCCTGAAATGGTTGAAGTTCTCCAATAACATAACCTTTAGTGCCGATACGAAGAAGTCCGGCAGTTATAGCATAGGTGATGCGTTGAAAGCGCTCCCCATCTATCCGGTGAAGAATGAAGATGGCAGCTGGAGTGGCCCTGAGGGCAATTCGGAATGGTATGGGAGTACGCGCAATCCTATCGGACCGACGGAATTGAACCAGGGGCAGACCAACGGATACAACTTCCTTGCCAACCTGACGGCGGAACTTGCCTTTACCAAATGGCTTAAATTTAAAAGTACCTTCGGTTACGATGCCAAATTCTGGTTCATGGACAACTTTACCCCCAAGTATGACTGGAAGCCCACTCCGACAGAAGAGACTTCACGTTATAAGAGCGACAACAAGTCGTTCACCTATCTGTGGGACAACTATTTCCTATTCGACCACACTTTTGCAGAAAAGCATCGCGTGGGACTGATGGCCGGTATGTCTGCCCAGTGGAACACCCACGACTACCTGAATGCGCAGAAGAACGTGTTCATGTTCGACAATGTGCACGAAATGGATAATGGCGAGGAAATGTATGCCATCGGCGGAAACGAGACGGAGTGGGCGTTGCTCTCTTACATGGCACGTGTCAACTACTCCTACGAAGACCGCTATTTGCTGACGGCAACCATCCGTCGTGACGGTTCCAGCCGTTTCGGCAAGAAACATCGCTGGGGTACTTTCCCTTCCGTATCGGTGGCATGGCGTGCCTCTCAGGAAAAGTGGTTCCCCAAGAACGACTATGTCAATGACCTGAAAGTACGTGCCGGATACGGTGTGACCGGTAGCCAGGCAAGCGTCGGGAACTACAGTTATCTGGCATCCTACAATACCAGCGTATATCCTTTCGGTATTTCAAACGGCAATCAGACAGCGCTGGTTTCTTCTACCCTTGCCAACCCATATATCCATTGGGAAGAAGTGGCACAAACCAACATCGGTTTTGACGCCTCACTGTTCAATTCACGCGTCATGTTCTCGTTCGATGCTTATCTGAAGGAGACGAGAGACATGTTGGTGAAGGCTTCTATCCCCATCACATCGGGATTTGAAGATACTACAACCACGTATACCAATGCCGGAAAAGTACGTAATCAAGGTATTGAAATGAGTCTGCATACCATCAATCTTACCGGTGAACTGGGATGGGAAACGAACCTGACCGCCACTTACAACAAGAATAAAATTAAGGATTTGAACAGCGACGTTCCTTATTACATTAACCAAATCAATAACTCCTATGTAACGATGCTGGCAAAGGACTATCCCATTAATGTCTTCTACGGCTATGTTACGGACGGAATCTTCCAGAACCAGTCTGAAGTGAATACACATGCCGTGCAGCCGGGAGCTGAGCCGGGTGATATCCGTTTCAGGGATTTGAACAACGATGGTGTCATCAATGATAGTGACCGTACCGTCATCGGTAACCCGAACCCAAGTTGGCTGTTCTCCATGAACAATAGCCTTTCCTATAAGGGTTTCGAACTTTCTGTTTTCTTACAAGGTATAGCCGGAAATAAGATATACAATGCCAACAATATCGACAATACCGGTATGGCAGCTGCCTATAACCAGACTACCGACGTACTGAAGCGTTGGCAAGGAGAGGGGACCAGCAATTCGATGCCGCGTGCCGTGTTCGGCGACCCCAATCAGAATACACGCGTGTCAGACCGCTTTGTGGAGAATGGTTCTTATCTGCGTTTGAAGAATATCACACTCTCATACACTTTCCCGAAGCAGTGGTTACAGAAAGCCCAGATTGAGAATGCACGCCTTTCCCTATCTTGTGAGAATGTGGCTACCATCACCGGATATTCCGGTTTCGACCCTGAAGTGGGTATTAACGGAATAGACCAGAACCGTTACCCCATTTCCCGTACGTTCAGCTTAGGATTAAACTTTAACTTTTAATGATTGACTCGGATATGAAAAAGATAACAAATTTACTATATATGCTGGCAGTATTGCTGCTGGCTTCCTGCAACGACTTTCTGGACAAGTCTCCTAAAAATACGGTTGACCCGGAAACGACGGTGACCGATGATGTGGCCATTGCTCTGACCAATGCCTGCTATCGCACCCTTCAGTCTTCCAATATGTACAACCAGCGTATCTGGACACTGGATATTGTGGCGGGTAACAGTTTGGTGGGTGCCGGTGGCGGTACCGACGGCCTTGAAACGATACAAGCTTCTAACTTCATAACGCAGAGCGACAATGGCATGGCATTGTACATGTGGCGTTCTCCCTGGGTGGGGATAGGACAATGCAACATTGTGTTGAATAGTCTTCTGGAGGCTGAAGCCGTGTCAGAGAGAATCAAGAACCGCTGTCTGGGAGAGGCTTATTTTCTCCGTGCACATTATTACTATGTATTGGTACGTCTGTACGGTGGTGTTCCACTGCGTTTGGCTCCTTATAATCCGGGAGAACCGACAGACATTGCACGCGCTACAGTCGAAGAGACTTATGCCCAGATAATTTCCGATTGTAAGAATGCGGTTGACCTGCTTCCTGCCAAGTCTTCTTACGACGACGAGAACGTGGGACGTGCCTGCAAAGATGCAGCTTTAGCCATGTTGGCAGATATTTATCTGACGCTGGCTCCTAATCATACGGAATATTATCAGGAGGTGTCTGATTTGTGTGATGAGATAACAAATTTGGGGTATGACCTTTCTTCCTGCAAGTATGAGGACAATTTCGATGCATTGGTCAATAACGGGCCGGAATCTTTGTTCGAGGTCCAGTATTCGGGCAATACGGAATATGATTTTTGGGGAAACAATCCGCAGTCTTCCTGGCTTTCTACTTTCATGGGTCCCCGTAATTCGGACTTTGTTGCCGGCAGTTATGGCTGGAACCAGCCTACAAAAGAATTTGTGGGTCAATATGAGAGCGGTGACAAACGTAAGGATTTGACCGTGCTTTATGCCGGATGTCCAGATTTTGACGGTAAGGCTTACAAAAGCTCTTATTCCAATACGGGATACAATGTACGCAAGTTTCTGGTGTCGAAAACGGTTTCTCCGGAATACAATACCAATCCTGCCAACTTCGTGATTTATCGTTATGCGGACGTCCTGCTGAAGAAGGCCGAAGCTTTGAATGAAATGGGACGCCCTGACCAGGCTGCCGTGCCTTTGAATATTGTACGTAAGCGTGCCGGACTGCCGGAGGTTTCGGGCTTGTCACAGGAAACCATGCGTGAAAAGATTATCCATGAGCGCCGCATGGAACTAGCTTTCGAAGGGCATCGCTGGTTCGACATGATTCGTGTCAACAATGGAGAGTATGCCATTAAATTCCTGCATTCCATTGGAAAGAGCAACGTGAACAAGAACCGCTTGCTGTTCCCTATTCCGCAGACGGAGATGGATGCTAATACCTTAATGGTGCAGAACCCGGGTTATTAATTAATTTAATCAGAAGAATATGAAGAAATATATTTCACACCTTGTATTTGCCTTACTGGGCTGTGCAGCCTTATCTGCTTGTGTAGATGATGATTACATGGAATTGGATAAAGGACAGAATGAACTTGTACTGACGGCCAGCAAGACGGAAGTTGTTTTGAATGAGCAGGCACATGCCGATGATGCCCTGGAGCTTTCCTGGACTACGGGAACCAATTATGGGACGGGTAATAAAATTTCCTATACGCTGGAATTGACCAAGACCGGCAGTGATTTTGCAGATTCTTATGTAGCTGTGGAGAATGCCGTACAAGAATACTCATGGAAAAAGAGCGTAGAGGAATTGAATGACATCCTGCGCAACCATTTTGGGGCAACTGCCGGGGAGAACATTTCGTTGGAAGCGCGCTTGACAGCTACTGTAACGGAACGGGACGAAAAACAGGTGTCTACCACTGCTTTCAGTGTTACAGCCTATAAACCGCTCACATCCACCCTTTATCTGATAGGTAGTGCCACTCCGGGCGGCTGGAGTGCCGATGATGCGACAGAGATGACCCGCAAGGACAATGGTATCTTTACATGGACGGGCCGGCTTGTGGCCGGTGAATTTAAGTTCATCACGACCTTAGGCTCATTCCTGCCCTCTTACAACAAAGGAACAGATGGATTGCTGGTTCTTCGTAGCAGTGATGACCAGCCGGATGAACCTTTTGTTGTCGAAGAAGACCATAATTACATCGTCGAAGCCAATCTGTTTACCGGTGTTCTTACATTGACCCAGACAGAGACGTTGGCACCTGCCTACGACCAGCTTTATTTTGTGGGTAACGCTACGGATTGGGGATTCGTGAAGATGAAACAAGATGTGCTCGATCCATACTTGTTCCGCTTCGGCAAGTTCTTTGAAGTGGGCAAAGGAGGGGAATTCAAGTTCGGAACCTCCGATGGAAGTTGGGAGAACATGTATAAGGCCAAGAATGCCGATGCTGCTTATACCGATACAGAAGTGGTGTTTGTGAAAGGGTTCGACCCGGACAATAAATGGGTGCTGAAAGACGGGGAATGCGGCAAGGCCTACAAGATTTGCATGGATATCCGTAGTGGTAAGGAACGCATGATGATGAGCGAATTTACTCCGTATGAGATGATTTATATGGTAGGTGATGCTACGCCGGCCGGTTGGACGATTGGTGATGCTACGCCGATGCAGACAACGGATAATCCGTATGTGTTTACTTGGAAAGGTACGCTGAATGCCGGTGAGTTGAAATTTACTTGTGATAAGCAGGAAGATTGGAATGGAGCCTGGTTCATGCCGGCTGTAGCAGACAAACAGCCTGCAGGAGAAACAGAACCGATGCTTTTCCTTGATAAATCAGACGAAGCGTTCAAAGCGCAATATCTGGACGTGATGGTAGGCGGCATCGACCAGAAGTGGAAGATTACGACAGCAGGTTCCTATCTGATTACTTTGAATCAGCTGGAAGAGACAATTTCAATCGTGAAACAATAGGTATCTACAATAGATGAAGAAGATAGTTTATACAACAATGGTAGCCTTGCTGCTGGTTGCATGCAGCAAGGAGAGTGATGATACCGGTAGCGGTACCGGTGGAGGCGGAGAGAGTGGAGGGGTTACGGAAGTAACCCCAGTCACCTCGGACTTGACGGTCAATCTCACTACCGACAAGGCATGTTACCGGCCGGGCGAGAGTGTTTCTTTTACAGCTGACGCCCTTCCTGCCGGAGCTAAAATCCGCTACCGGACAATGGATAAGGTTGTATCGGAGCAGGCTGCTGTCGGTACTACTTGGACTTGGACTGCTCCGGCAACCGATTATACCGGTTATCTGGTGGATGTATACCGTACAAAAGAGAATGGAACAGAGGTTATTCTTGGTACTATTGCCGTAGATGTATCCAGTGACTGGACACGTTTTCCACGTTATGGTTTCGTTGCCACTTTTGATGCTTCGAAAAAGGTGGATGGAGTGATAGAGAAGGAGATGGCTTTCCTGAACCGTTGCCACATTAACGGGGTACAGTTTCAGGATTGGCACAACAAGCATCATTGGCCGTTGGGCGGTACGCGTGAGCATCTGGACGAGGTCTATAAGGACATTGCCAACCGGGAGGTCTATACCGAGGTAGTGAAGAAGTATATCTCTACACAACACAGCCTGGGCATGAAGTCCATGTTTTACAATCTATGTTTCGGAGCTTTGGACGATGCCGTTTCCGACGGAGTAAAGGAAGAATGGTACATATTCAAGAACACGGGACGTATGGATAAGGATTCGCATGACTTGCCCTCCAGTTGGAAAAGTAATATCTTCCTGCTCAATCCCACCAATACGGAATGGCAGGCATATATTGCCCAGAAAAACGATGATGTTTATGCCAATCTGGACTTTGACGGTTATCAGATAGACCAACTGGGAAACCGGGGTGACCGCTATGACTATGATGGCAATAAGGTAAATCTGCCTAAGGGATATGCCTCGTTCATCGAAGCCATGAAACAGAAGCATCCGGACAAGCGTTTGGTGATGAATGCCGTCTCCAGCTATGGAGCTTCCCAGATAGCTGGTACGGGTAAAGTGGATTTCCTTTATAATGAAGTATGGGGCGATGAGGCAGGCTTCAAGGATCTGCACACCATTATCAAAGCGAACGACCAGTATGGCAACCATGCCTTGAAAACGGTGTTTGCCGCATATATGAACTATGACAAGGCAGGTAGCAGTACCGGTGAGTTCAATACACCGGGTGTGCTGCTGACGGATGCTGTGATATTTGCTTTGGGAGGCTCTCATTTGGAATTGGGTGACCACATGCTATGCCGCGAGTACTTTCCAAGCACGGCTTTGCAGATGAACGATGTACTGAAAACAGCCATGATTCGTTATTATGACTTTATGACGGCTTATCAGAACCTGCTTCGTGATAAAGATACGGAGGCGGAGATTTCCGTTTCTCTGAACTGTACGGATGCTGCGCGGAATCTTTCTCTGAATGCATGGCCGCCGCAGAAGTCTGCCATCACTGTATATGCCAAGAATGTAAATGGCAGGCAAGTCATTCATCTGCTCAACTTCCTCAATGCGGATAACTTAAGCTGGAGGGATTTGAACGGAACAATGCCCGAACCGCGTCTGGTGTCCGACGTGCCGTTGAAGATGAATGTTTCCGGTAAAGTGAACAAGATATGGGTTGCATCGCCCGATTTCCATGCCGGTGCTTCGCAGGAACTGTCATTCGAACAGAAGGACGGCACGGTTACCTTTATCTTGCCCTTGCTGAAGTACTGGAGCATGCTTGTGATGGAATAAGAGTATCCAATAAAGGAACAAACAGATTATAGTAATGAAGAAATATATATTTTTATTTTTTGCCGTCTGTGCATTTTCAGTATATGCGAATGCACAGAACCGCACCGGAGACTGCACTTCCTATACCAGTGACGACCGCAGTGTGACCTTCTATTTAAATGACAGTTCTGCCATACAATTACGTCTGTGTAGCCAGTCTACGGTACGTATATGGTTTTCTCCCGACGGTAGTTTCCAGCGGAATAATCCTTCCTTTGCCGTCGTCAATGAGGACCTGGAGGATGTCGGTACCGTCCATGTGGACGAACAGAATGCCTGCTACGAGATTTTTACCCCTAAACTCCGTATCCGGGTAAACAAGTCTCCGTTTAACTTACAGATATTCGACAAGTATCAGAAACTGCTGTTCAGTGATTATGCCGATAAGGGGCATATCAGTAACGGGCTGCGCAAATTGGAATACAAGACCCTCCGTCGTGACGAACACTTCTTCGGCTTGGGAGAAAAGACCGGCAAGCTGGACCGTCGCGGCGAAGCCTACAAGATGTGGAACAGTGACAAGCCTTGTTATAGTGCCGTTGAGGACCCGCTCTACAAGAGTATTCCGTTCTTTATGAGCAGTTATCGTTATGGTATTTTCCTGGACAATACGTATAAAACCGAATTTAAGTTTGGTACGGAAAGCCGCGATTACTACAGTTTCGAGGCTCCTGGGGGAGAGATGATTTATTATTTCATCTTCGGGAAGGATTATAAGGAAATCATGAAACAATATGTCGACCTGACGGGAAAACCCATAATGCCTCCTAAATGGGCATTGGGCTTTGCACAATGCCGGGGACTGCTGACGAGCGAGAAATTGTCTTATGAAATAGCTGAAGGCTATCGTAAGCGCGGAATTCCTTGTGATGTTATTTACCAGGACATAGGCTGGACACAGTATTTGCAGGATTTTGAGTGGCGGAAAGGGAACTACGAGAATCCGAAAAAGATGCTTGCAGACCTCAAGGATATGGGCTTCAAGGTGGTGGTTTCGCAAGATCCGGTCATTTCACAAGCCAATAAGCGGCAATGGGAGGAAGCCGATAGGTTAGGGTATCTGGTAAAGGACTCCACCAACGGCAGGAGTTATGACATGCCCTGGCCCTGGGGCGGTAATTGTGGCGTAGTGGACTTCACCCTTCCTGCTGTGGCAGACTGGTGGGGAGCTTATCAGCAGAAGCCCATTGATGATGGTATTGCCGGTTTCTGGACTGATATGGGTGAACCTGCCTGGAGCAATGAGGAGCAGACGGAACGCCTGGTGATGAAACACCATTTGGGCATGCATGATGAGATTCACAATGTTTATGGCCTTACGTGGGATAAAGTGGTGAAGGAGCAGTTTGAGAAAAGGAATCCTGACCGTCGCGTATTCCAGATGACACGTGCCGCTTTTGCGGGCTTGCAACGCTATACTTTCGGCTGGACTGGTGACTGTGGAAACGGTGATGACGTGACGCAGGGTTGGGGACAGATGGCCAATCAGATTCCGGTACTGTTGTCTGCCGGTTTGGGAATTATTCCTTTTACTACTTGTGACATTACCGGTTATTGCGGAGATATAGAGGATTATCCTGCGATGGCTGAACTTTATACGCGGTGGATACAGATGGGCGCTTTCAATCCCCTGAGCCGCATTCATCATGAGGGCAACGTGGCTGTGGAGCCGTGGCTGTTCGGCGAAGAGGCCGAGAAGAATGCCAAGGCAGCCATCGAATTGAAGTATCGTCTTTTGCCTTATATCTATACGTATGCCCGCGAAGCACACGAAACGGGGTTGCCTCTCATGCGACCGATGTTTCTGGAATATCCGGCAGATATGGAAACGTTCTCTACGGATGCCCAGTTCATGTTTGGCAGCGAACTGCTGGTTGCTCCGGTGGTGAAGAAAGGAGCGCGAAACAAGAATGTGTATCTTCCTGAAGGAACTTGGATTGACTACAACAACAAACACACAGCATATAGCGGTGAGCAATGGATGACGGTGGATGCTCCCCTCAATACTATTCCTATGTTTGTAAAGCAGGGAAGTATCATACCTCAAATGCCGGTCATGAACTATACGGATGAGAAACCGGTCTATCCGGTTACGTTTGAGATATTTCCTGCTGCAGCGGGCAGTGAAACTACCTTCTCGCTTTATGAAGATGCAGGAACTGATTTAGGATATTTGCGTGGAGAGTTCATGCGCACTCCTATTACTTGCCAGACTACCGACAAAGGCTATACGCTGAAAGTAGGTACACGGACCGGTGAGAAATATAGCTTACCCGGCCAACGAAACCTGATGTTCTGCATCTATACGGAACAGATGCCGAAAACAGCTTTGCTGGACGGTCAGAAAATCAAGAAAACGAATGTCGGAAAGCTGGAAGAAAATCGGGAGACAGAGTTTACGATAACTGCCTGGTGTCCTGACAAGAAGCTGGGGACTTGCCTGCTGAGGTTGCCGGATGATGGAAAGGAACATATCATTGAGTTTATCTATTAACACAAAAAACATATCATTATTATGAAGAAATTTGTACTTAGCGCGGCTTTGCTTTTTTCTGCCCTGGCGGGGAATGCTGAAGGCATTTCATCCCCTTCGGGCATGGTGAAGCTGGATTTTGAACTGACAAAAGACGGGAGACCAGCCTATCAGGTGGATTATAAAGGGGCTCCTGTCATCAATCCCAGTACGTTGGGATTGGAACTGAAAGGAGCTACCAGCCTGATGGATGGTTTCAAAGTAGTAAGGACTTCTACTTCCACTTTCGATGAAACCTGGCAACCGGTGTGGGGGGAAACAAAAGATATCCGCAACCACTACAACGAATTGCTGGTAGAACTTGAACAACCGTCTACCACTCGTTTTATGAATATCCGTTTTCGGGTATATGATGACGGCGTGGGATTCCGTTATGAGTTTCCGCAACAGAAGAATCTGGTTTATTTTGTGATAAAGGAAGAGCATTCCCGGTTTGCCATGACCGGCGACCATACTGCCTGGTGGATTCCGGGAGATTATGATACCCAGGAATATGATTACACGGAGTCCAAACTCTCTGAAATCCGTGGACTGCTGCAGGGAGCTGTGAGTGACAATGCGTCACAAACTGTCTTTTCGCCGACGGGTGTCCAGACTTCCATACAGCTTAAAACAGCTGATGGAGTGTACCTTAACCTGCACGAGGCAGCCTTGGTAGACTACTCTTGCATGCATCTCAACCTGGATGACAAGAACCTCGTTTTTGAATCCTGGCTGACTCCGGATGCCCAAGGAAATAAAGGGTATATGCAGTCTCCCTGCCATACTCCCTGGCGTACGGTCATAGTCAGTGATGATGCCCGCGAGATACTGGCCTCCAATTTGATTCTCAATCTGAATGAGCCTTGTAAGTATGATGATACCTCCTGGATTAAGCCGGTGAAATATGTCGGCGTATGGTGGGAAATGATTGCAGGGGGAAAGCCCTGGGCATATACTTTTGACCTCCCTTCTGTGAAACTGGATGATACGGACTATTCCAAGGTGAAACCGAACGGCATTCATCCGGCCAACACGGCTAATGTGAAGAAGTACATAGACTTTGCTGCCGAACACGGTTTTGACCAGGTATTGGTGGAGGGTTGGAATACGGGTTGGGAAGACTGGTTCGGTAATTCCAAGGATTATGTTTTCGATTTCGTGACTCCTTATCCCGATTTTGACATCAAGTATCTGAATGAATATGCTCATTCCAAGGGTGTCCGTCTGATGATGCACCATGAAACATCGGCTTCCGTCCGTAACTATGAGCGGCACATGGAAGCTGCCTACCGTCTGATGAATAAATATGGATATAATTCGGTAAAGAGTGGCTACGTAGGCAATATGATTCCCCGTGGCGAGCATCACTATGGACAATGGATGAACAACCATTACCTATACGCCGTGACCGAAGCTGCCAAACACAAGATAATGGTCAATGCCCATGAAGCGGTACGTCCGACTGGTTTATGCCGTACCTATCCCAATCTGATAGGCAATGAATCTGCCCGAGGCACGGAGTACGAGGCTTTTGCCGGTAACAAGCCCTTCCACACAACGGTACTTCCGTTTACCCGTTTGCAGGGTGGTCCGATGGACTATACGCCCGGTATCTTTGAAATGGACATCAATAAGTTGAATCCGAACAGCCATACGCATGCCAATACTACCTTGACGCGTCAGCTGGCACTTTATGTCACTATGTACAGCCCTCTACAAATGGCTGCCGACCTTCCTGAGAATTATGAGCGTTTCATGGATGCTTTCCAGTTCATCAAAGATGTGGCTGTGGATTGGGACGACAGCCGCTATCTGGAAGCTGAGCCGGGACGTTACATCACTGTTGCCCGTAAGGCAAAAGGTACGAATGACTGGTTTATCGGTTGTACCAGCAGTGAGCACGGACATGCTTCAACTCTGAAACTGGACTTCCTGGATGCAGACAAGCAGTATATTGCAACCGTCTATGCCGATGCAAAAGATGCCGATTATAAAACAAATCCGCAAGCTTATGTTATCCGTAAAGGTATCGTTTCTCCCAAAACGGTCTTGAAACTGAAAGCTGCTTCCGGTGGCGGCTATGCCATCAGCATCATGGAGGTGAAAGATAAATCTGTATTGAAGGGACTGAAGAGGCTTTCCGGGAATATCTGATTTACGGGCATAAAAAAAGGAGTACCGCTGTACTCCAACCTTTGTTAACCTTAAATCTAATACTATGAAAAACACATTGCAAAGATACGGACTTCTGATAAATCTGCAAATTATCCAACTAAAAAAGTATGTTTTATAACACTTATTAGCCGTTTATTCCTTTGCTTCTATTTTTGTTAACAAAAAGGATGCGAATGTGTCAAAAGCACATGAAGACTTTTATAATGTTATAATATTAGGCGCGGATTACGCGGAATAATGCGGATTCAATAAACTAAATCCGTGAAATCTGCGTCATCCGCGCCTAAAATAAAGCGTTAAAGAAGGTTTTGACACATTCCCCTTACCCTTTTACTTCTTGATACATAAATCTTTTAATGCTCTTCTTTGCCGTTTTCTCGAACTCCTCGAAGTGTATCTTGACTTTTGTTATCTGGCAGTAGGCCGGTAATTGCAGATTCAATTCATTCCGATTGTCCTCCATAACCTTTTCGATGTCCGATTGTTCCATACCATGGGCGAATGCATCGTCAAAATCCGGATAGATAAGAGCCACGAGCTTATCGTTCTGCAATACGATAAGTGATTCGGACACATAGGGCATGTTGTTCAGTTTGCTTTCAATCTCCTCGGGGTAGATGTTCTGGCCACTGGCTGTGAGCAACATGTTCTTACTGCGTCCGCGGACAGTGACATATCCTTCGGTATCCATCGTTGCAAGGTCACCGGTGTGCAGCCAGCCGTTTACATCGATGATTTGGGAAGTCGCTTCGGCATTTTTGTAATAGCCCAGCATCAGATTGGCACCTTTACAGATTATTTCTCCTGCCACGTTCTGAGGGTCGGGAGAGTCTATCTTTACTTCCATGCGGGTGGTTGCCTTGCCACAAGAGGCCAGTTTCAATGTTTCCCAGCGGCTGGAACAAATGATGGGGCCGCATTCCGTCATTCCGTATGCAATGGTATAGGGGAAGCCTATCTGCTTCAGGAAGCGTTCCACTTCGGCATTGAACGGTGCTCCTCCGATGATTATTTCATCGAAATTACTGCCGAATACTTCCATTGCCTTTTTGCGCATGTCAGCCTTGATTTTATCGTTGACAATGGGCATCCGCAATAGCAGCTTGCCTATTTTATTGTCTATCCGGGGCAGGATATCCTTCTTGATAATCTTTTCTACGATAAGCGGTACACACGAAATGATCCGTGGCCTGATTTCGGAGAATGACTGTGCAATAATCTTGGGAGACGGCATACGGGTAAGGAAATACAGATGGGCGCCTGCGGAAAAACCGTATAGAAAATCGTACACCATACCAAATACATGTCCCAGAGGCAACATGGATACAATATGGTCGCCCGGACGTACAGGAAGCATCTCATGGCAATATGCAACATTGGGCCAAAGGCTGCGATAGGGAAGCATGACCCCTTTGGAATATCCCGTCGTGCCCGAAGTATAGTTGATGACAGCCAGTTCTTCGGGTGATTCCTCCTTGCGGTAGCTGATATGCTCGGGGCGGAAATTCTTGGGGAAACGTGTGCCATAGAGGACGTTGCGATGTTCGAAAGCCTCCATCAGCTGCTCGTTGCGGCAAACTACCGGAGTGAAGTCCGTCAGCAGTACGATACCCATCAGCAGGGGCATTGCCTCTTCATTGAGGTTTTCCCATGCCCGGTCGCCGACAAACAGCAGCTTGGCTTCGGAATGATTGACGATGTTGTGGATATTGTCGGCCTTGAACTCATGCAGAATGGGAACGATGACAGCTCCATAGGTAACTGTAGCCAGAAAAGCGACTGCCCAATG